>Ga0315532_1000253_pt1 | contig 43463 bp, 37 predicted proteins | sample SalMarWE160370MG_FD_203082 | JGI IMG/M metagenome (GOLD analysis project Ga0315532, IMG submission 203082) | Salt marsh sediment microbial communities from the Plum Island Ecosystem LTER, Massachusetts, United States - Salt Marsh Sediment WE1603-70 ...
TCGGTGCCCAGGCAGAGGTACCTGGAGTAGCCGGCACCTGGCAGGAGTTGACTGCAAACGTAAACATGATGGCAGGAAACCTCACAGATCAGGTCAGAAACATCGCCCAGGTGACAACTGCTGTTGCCCAGGGGGATCTATCTCAGAAGATCACGGTTGAGGCACAGGGTGAGATCCTGGAGCTGAAAGGCGCCATCAACACTATGGTAGATCAGCTCAGCTCCTTTGCATCTGAAGTTACACGCGTGGCCCGAGAGGTTGGAGTAGAGGGTAAGCTCGGTGGCCAGGCTGAAGTGCCTGGAGTAGCCGGCACCTGGCAAGAGCTGACTGCCAACGTAAACATGCTGGCAGAAAACCTCACCAGTCAGGTCAGAAACATTGCCCAGGTGACCACCGCCGTGGCACAGGGGGATCTCTCCCAGAAGATCACGGTTGAGGCAGCAGGAGAGATAGCTCAGTTAAAGGAGACTCTCAACGACATGGTTGATAATTTGAATAGATTAGCTGCTGAAGTCTCAAGAGTCGCGCAAGTAGCAGGCACTGAGGGAAAACTGAGTGAACGGGCAGAGGTAGAAGGAGTGGCAGGTAGCTGGAAGGATATCGTAGATACACTCAATAGCCTGATTGATTCGATTGCTACCCCTGTTCAGGAAGTAATCAGACTTGCCCTTGCCTTATCTGAAGGCGATATCTCACAGAGAATGGAGATCGAGACAAGAGGGGATATTAAAGCCTTGGGAGATGCCCTTAACAAATCATTTGATGGCCTTGGAGCACTTATTCGGCTGTCAATAGATACCTCCGAGAAAGTAGCAACCGGATCCAACCAGGTAGCTGCTTCATCAACGCAGGTAAATGCCGCATTGTCGCAGGCAGCACAGTCAACCCAGCAGATAGCGGCCGGCGCAAAGGACCAATCCAAGAAATTGGAAGAAAGCACCAAGCTTGTGGCAAACTTATCTACGTCCATACAACAGGGTGCGGCCACTGCAAAGTCAGCGTCTGAGGTTACTCAAGAAGCAGCTAAACTTGCTCAAAGGGGCACTGAGTCGGGCAAGCAAGCAGCAAATAGATTACAAAACATAGACGAGATTGTAAAGGGCAACACCGTGACAATTAAAGAATTGGATAAAAGAACTAAAGAAATAGCTGTAATAGTGGGTACTACCAGGGATATTGCCGACCAGACAAACCTGCTGGCTCTGAACGCCGCCATTGAAGCTGCTCGTGCAGGAGAGGCAGGAAGAGGTTTTGCGGTTGTAGCAGATGAAATTAGGAAGCTGGCTGAAGGAACTAAACAAGCGGCTGTGCAGATTGAGGGAATGGTGAATGTTATAGGAGAATCAACAACCGAGGTAGTTGATAGTATGACCACTGGATCGGAGCAAGTTTCTGAGGGTGCTAACATCGTCAATGAGGCGCTATCCATGTTGGAGCAGATCGGCGTGGGAACCCAGGAGATCACAGCCAAAGCCCAGGAAATCTCATCGGCAACTGACGAACAGGCCGCAGGCGCGCAAGGCGTAGCAAAGACTGTAGAGGAGATAGCTGCCACATCAGAGCAGGCTGCTGTGGGAGCAGGACAGATGGCTACATCTATTCAGCAGCAGACAGCGGCTATGCAGCAGATGTCCACATCAGCCCAAAATTTATCGACTCTGGCAGAGGAATTAAGAACTGCACTAATAGCGTTTAAAATAGCTGCTTAACCCGGGCAAGCCGGAATTCATGGATTGCGGCCCCAGTTAAATAGAAAAGACAAAGGCCCCAGTTAAATATCAATGCAAAGGCATTTAACGGGGTAAACATTTCACCCCAGTACGATCATTCTGACCTACGGGGCAGGCGGGGTAAAAATTGAGGAATTTAGGAATTGAACCCGAATTTTGCTAGGCTCACAAGATGTCATTGCTCGCCCCGTTAAATAGGAGTCATATAATTTGAAATAAAACCTAAGATTAGAACATTTGCATCTCAACCAGAAAGATGATCAATTTTTATGGCATTTAACAGGGCGAGGAGCGAGATTCCTCGCCTGTCATTGCGAGGGGTGAAACCCGAAGCAATCTCAAAACAGCCTCGGAACAGGCTCCGCAATCACAGTTTTATCCACCGGTTAGAGATTGCTTCGCTACGGCTCGCAATGACAGTTATTCTGGTTTCTACGCTCTGCGCGGGAACGACAAGTATGGCCTGCAGGCAGACAGGCAAGCCTGGAGAGGAAAAAAACGGAGGGCAAAAATATGCAGGAAAAAACACAAGCCTCGAGTTACGGGGTAGGAGCCACGGATGAAGGGGGAAAGATTATTCAGTTAATTGTCTTTAACTTAGGAGACGAAGAATTCAGCGCTGAGATAAGTCAGGTTAGAGAGATCGTAATGGCAGGAGTCATTACCCCGATACCGGATTCTCCCGAGTTTATTAAAGGTGTAACCAATATAAGGGGTGAAATCGGAGTAGTGATAGACCTTAAAGCGCGTTTTTTCTTGCCTGTGAAAAAAGAAGCTGAATCAAAGCATATAGTAATAACAGAGCAGGAAAAGAATCTTTTCGGACTTATGGTTGATGAAGTTACAGAGGTGTTAAGAATACCAGGAAGAGAGATCAAACGTACCCCAGATCTGGTAACAAGAATAGACAGAACATATGTCAGCGGGATGATAACGCTTGAAAATCGTCTGATCATTATGCTCGATTTAACCAAGGTCCTTTCAGAGGAAGAACTTGCCAGATTGAGTGAGCTTTCCAGAAAGCATCGTGCAGTTGGCGAGAGCGAAGGACCATGGACCAGGGATGAGACGGTCGTGAGACCCCAACTGACAGAGGAAGAAACCGTGGACGAGATAGAGTCCGTGATTGCAGAAGGGGGTCAAGATAATGAAGAGCAGGTGGGGACGGAAACAGGCAACCACGGATAAGAAACCGCGGATGTCTGTGTTAATCTGTGTATCTCACAAAGGAGCCGAATATGAAAAAGATTCTAATTGTAGATGATTCAGCGTTTATGCGGGGAATATTAAAGTCTATTTTATCCAAATATAAAATAGTGGAGGCTGACTCAGGAGCCGCGGCCCTGGATCAAGTTAAGAAAGAAAAACCGGATTTAGTCTTACTGGATATAATTATGCCGGCAGGCGAAGAGGAAGGCATACGGGTTCTTCAGGAGACCATGAAGACTAATCGTGGGGCACAAGTAGTAATGATTACGGCTGTTGGCGACGATGCGATAATAAAGCGATGTAAAGAACTCGGGGCCAAAGATTTCATTGTTAAGCCCTTTGACGAGAAGCTGGTTGCCGAGACAGTGGAGAAATGTCTTAGTAATTGAATATTGAAGATTGACAATTGAAATATTTAAGGAATTCTGCCAATTTTAGCACGACAATTCCAATCAAAACAGCGGAGCGGAGCGACTTCCATCAATAGTCAATCGCCAATCATCAATCAACAATTCATTTTTGGGGTATTATGCCTATAAAAGTCCTCGTGGTCGATGACTCTTTATTTATGAGAACGTTAGTATCAGATATGCTCGATTCTGATCGGCGGATTGAAGTAATTGACACTGCCAAAAACGGAGCCGAAGCTTTGAAAAAAATACCTGAAATAAAACCCGATTGTATCACGCTGGATTTGGTAATGCCTGGCTGGGATGGTTTGACCACTTTGAAGCATATTATGAGCCAATATCCAACTCCGGTAGTCATAGTTTCCGCCTATAGCAAAGCAGACGCGGATATTACTATAAAATGCCTTAATGCTGGGGCGGTCGGTTTTGTGCTTAAGCCCTCGGGTGAATTATCGCTGGATATACGTACCGTTGAAGAACAGCTCTTAGAACAAGTTGTGGCAGCCGCAACGGTCAATGTTGCAAAAATCAAATCACTCGTCGCCAGGAAACCGAAAAGAGCCAGACGCAAGTTAATTGGCATAAATAAAATCGTAGTTATTGGAGCCTCCACTGGGGGGCTGCAGACACTGGAGGAAATTTTACCGTCCATTCCCTCTGATTTTCCCGCAGCAATCATTGTTGTTCAGCATGCGCCAAGCAGGTTTTTTTCGCAAAGTATGGCTGAACATTTAAATCAGAATAGCCCACTATCAGTAAAGGTTGCAGGAAATAATGAGCTTATCCAAGCAGGATATGTGTATTTTGCGCCCAGCGGCTTCCGTATGACAGTCACCAACCGTTCCCCGGAATATGAATCAGGGCTCACAAATCACGACCAGCGATTTATTTCTTTAGCTGAGGAGGAGCCCAGCGCCCTGAGCCCGTCAATAGACATTACAATGAGATCACTGGCTAAAATTTATGCTGGAAACGTTATTGGAATTATCCTGACAGGCATGGGTCAGGATGGGCGAGAAGGGATGAAGGCAATTAAAGAATTCGGCGGTAAAACAATTGCCCAGGATGAGTCTTCATTAATATTTGGTATGCCCAAGGTGGTTATTGACGCAGGTTTCGCAGATAAAGTGCTACCTGCTTCTGGCATTGCTCGGGCGATGGCAGATTTAATAAACGGGGCATAAAATAGATTGGATGTATTTATGCTCTTATCTGAGCCTAAAAGAACTGAACATTCACCGCCCGTTCGTTTCACTCACTTGAGGCACAGAGTGCGCAGAGAAATCCATTTTTTCATTTGCCGGGAGATGACGGCAAATGAAAACGGCCAGTCCCGCCTTTGGCGGGATGTAAATTGCCCGAAGGGCTGAGCTTTTTTCCTGATCGTCATCTCCCGATCAGGAAAAACTAATCTCCCTCTGCGTTCTCGGCGTCTCGAACGAGCGCAGCGAGTGTGCGGTTAACAAATACATCAAGGAGCGAGGCGACGCTGGTGCAAGATCTCGAAAAATATAAAGACGCCTTCTTAAGCGAAGCAAAAGAACACGTGGAAGCGATGAATAATTTCCTGCTTAAGCTGGAGAAGTCCCCCAATGAGTTAGAACTGGTGAGTGATATATTTCGCGAGGCGCACACATTAAAGAGCATGGCCGCTACCATGAATTACGATAAAACAGCTCAGTTGTGCCATGCGATAGAAGATGTATTAGATGCGATAAGAAACAAGAAGATAGAGATAGAAAAGTGCGTTGATATATTGTTTCAATCTTTTGATGATTTGGAATCAATCTTAAAAGAAATCTCCAGAGGCAAGGAAGAGCTTGACACCACAGTACTGGTACAGAGGTTAGAAGATGTTTCAAAATTTACAGGCGACGAGGCAGAAGTCGCAAGTCGCGAATCACCAATCACGGACGAATCCGACCCAGTGGAGAAGATTACAAGCATCGAAGTCAAGGTTGAAAGACTCGATTTGCTTATGAACTTAGCAGAGGAACTATTAATCACCAACATGAGGCTCGATAGAATTAAGGAAGATCTCCAGAACGTTGAGCTATCTGCTGCTGTGGATAACCTGGGTAGATTGATTGCAGATGTGCAGTACAATGTTATGCAGGCAAGAATGGTGCCGATGGGCTTTGTATTTAATAGGTTCCCCCGGATGGTTAGAGACTTAGCCAAACTTCAGAAAAAGGAGGTGAGCCTCAAGATACAAGGTGGTGATATAGAATTAGATAGGACTGTAGTAGGCGAAATCGGAGAATCTTTGGTACATCTTTTAAGAAATGCTGTTGACCATGGTATTGAGACTCCTGAGGAAAGGAACAAATCCGATAGGCCTCCTCAAGGGACTATAAAATTAACTGCCACAAGAACCAAAGATTTTGCCGTCATCGAAATCTTTGATGATGGAGTTGGATTGGATATTGAACAGATAAAAGAATCGGCTCTAAAACGAGGGATTCTATCCCCGAAAGCAACTAAGGAAGAAGTAATCGATTCAGTCTTTTCTGGTGTGAGCACCAATAAAGAGGTTACTGAGATCTCCGGGAGGGGTTTTGGCTTAAATATAGTTAAAGAAAAGATAGAATCCCTGGGAGGCTCTATCCAAGTAGAATCTGAGATAGGAAAGGGGACGAAATTTGTAATAAAGATACCTCTCACCCTCGCCATCATCAAGACTCTGTTTGTTGAGGTCGGCGGCAGGACTTATGCCATTCCCTTAGCAAGCATAGAGAGATTGGTTAGTGTAAGTAAAGAAGACATAAAAGGAATGCTGAATTACGAAGCCATCGTTTTAAATGAAGAGAATATTCCTATAACAAGATTAAATGTGTTGTTTGGCACACCGTCTTTAGCTTTTGATAGACAGCCGATAGTAATTGTCAGGAAAGAGGAAGAAAAACTCGGTTTGGCGGTTGATGCCCTTATGACAACACAGGAGATAGTTCTTAAACCCCTGAATAGGCTGATAAGAGAGAATCTATACTTTGCCGGCTTTACCATAATCGGTTCAGGTGAGGTGGTGTTAATATTGGATATAGCAAACTTAATATTGTCGAAGAGAGTGCAACCGCAAAGGGCGCAAAGAACAGCAGATGACGGAGAGACTGTAACCGCAGAGATCGCAAAGAAGGTGACCGCAAAGGGCGCAAAGAGTGCAACCGCAAAGGGCGCAAAGAGCAGCAGAGACCGCAGAGAAGGGCGATGATGCAAAGAGTGCAACCGCAGAGATCGCAAAGAAGGTGACCGCAAAGGGCGCAAAAAGGAGGTTGGGGCGTGAATAGAGAGGAAATAAATGAATTGAGTAATAGAATTATTGGCTTAGCACTCGAAGTGCACAAAGCTTTAGGTCCGGGTTTTGTCGAGAAGATATATCAGAAGGCCTTGGCTTATGAATTCAAGGAGGCAAAGATTACTTTTGAAGAACAAAAAAGAATAAAGGTCAATTATAAAGGCGTATATTTGGGCGATCAGCGTGTAGATTTCCTGGTACAGAATGAAATAATATTAGAGCTAAAGAGTGTTTCGGAAATTAATGAGATTCATGAAGCACAGTTACTTTCATATTTAAAGACAACAGACAAAAGATTAGGTTTAATATTAAATTTCGCGAAGAAGAAATTGGATATAAAAAGATTGGTAAACAAACTATGATCGCACTTCGCGTTTCCAGCTTAGCGCTTTTGCGGTTGCAAGGGAGGAGAATATGGAGAAATTACAAGAGATAAACAATAAAGCTGCTTTGAGTGCCTCTGGCGCTCTATCCAAGCTGGTTGGTAGGCAAGTTAAGATGAACATTACTATGGCAGACATAAGAAATGTAGGAGAACTCAGCCCAATTATTGCTCCTGAAGAAATAGTTGCCGGGGTATACCTACCTGTTACAGGCGAGATTGCAGGAGCGGCTTTACTGATATTTCCCAAGGAGAGTGCTTTTAACTTAAGCGATTTATTGGTTAGAAGAGAACCCGGGACAACGCGAAAACTAACTGGGCTTGATGAATCCGCTTTAAAAGAACTGGGTAACATTGTCTGCGGCAGTTATCTTACGGTTCTTTCAAACGAGCTGCAAGTTAAGACAATTGGGCAGGTGCCAAGTTTCAGCTTTGATATGTTTGGTGCAATAGTAAGTCAGATTATGACAGCGTTCGCTCAAAAGAGTGAAAAAGCATTAGTCGTGGAAATAGAAATCATCTTTGAACTTAAAGCTCTTAAGGGATATTTTTTACTGCTGTTCGAGCTGCCACAATTCAACACGATCCTGAGATCATTGGATAGCGGATAGGGGAATGAACTACCCTCCAGCAAGCAGACTATCTGACATCAGATATGATTGGGCCCCACTTGTGGGAAGAGACTGAGCTTAATCCTCCCCCATCCCCGCCTGCCAGACGGCGGGCAGGAAGGGGGAGGACATACTAAGGTAACGCTATAATCTACGGGGAGTTTGAACTTAGCCGCCTGCGGCGGAACTTTTTCGACAGGATTAACAAGATTAACAAGATTTTCTTATTTTACTTATACCTGCCTGCCGGCAGGCAGGTCCTGAACATCCTGTCTATCCTGTCTAAAAAAGGAAATTCCTATACAATCAAGTTAATAATGGCAGATATAGAAGTACACATGGGTGATGTAGTGGTAACGAGAAGGAGTGAGGATAACCTGATAACCTCGGGAATCGGCTCTTGCTTGGCTGTTATGCTGTATGACCCAAAGTTTAAAATAGGTGCATTAGCACACACTATGCTTACTGATCGTCGTGTGTCGCACCTAAAACGTGATGCATTGGACGCAATATCCTCCTCTGCCAGGACTTGGGAAGGTGGGAACGATAGGAGACACGTGATACGAGATATGAAATATGTGGATGCAGCCATAGATGGGATGATAAAAAAGATGGTGACTCAGGGTGCAAACAAAGAGAATTTAGAAGCCAAGCTTGTTGGCGGGGCAAATATGTTTCCTTCTCTTAAATCAGATATCGGCAAGGGGAATGTCTTAGCTGCAAAGGAAAAGTTAAAGATAGAAGATATCAGATTGGTCGGCGAATCCGTGGGCGGCTCCCAGGGTCGCTCCGTAGAATTCTCCGTTGCGTCAGGCATAGTGACGGTCAAGATAAAATTTTAAAAAAAATGAATCCAAAATCGAAAATCGATCTGATTCAGGAGAGAATAAGAGACCTCCGTGAGAACACGGATTTTGTAGCGACCCTCTTTGAGAGTCTGATCGGATATGCCATTTTTGCCGCTGATTTCGACGGCAACATTATTGCCTTTAATGAAGGGGCTCGCCAGATCTACGGCTATACCCCGGAAGAGGTTATCGCCAAACAAAATATCGATATATTCTTCCCCAAAGATTTTATTGAAGCAGGAGGATTACAACAGATCATCGATGATCTAATAGGCAAGGGAAGGTGTTCTTATGAAGGAGAAAAAGTCAGGAAGAACGGTGAAAGATTTCCTGCGCAAAGCCTGTTCACTGTGACAAAGGACAAAAACGGGAAGGTAGTTGGGTTTGTGGAAATAGTGGAAGACCTTACGGAACGGAAACGGGCGGAAGAGGCGGCGACCCTGCTGGCACGGGAGAAAGCAGTGTACGTAAAACGATTGGAGGAAGAATTGCGTTCTCTTGCCAGGATTTCCCAGCCCTCCCAAACCGGCGTGACCGGCAGGATGTATGGTGTGGTTACCCTGCGCGATGGTTTCTCCGACGCCTTCAGTGAACTGGTCCGTAGCTACGAAGAGCTGATGGATCTTGCCCTGGAGCAGCAGGCCTACAAAGTGAAGCACGATATATCGGGGCGACTCGCTGCCATTGCTGAATCGCTGGGTTTTTACAAGGCAGGGCCGCGTGATGTCGTTGATATTCACACCACCGCCCTGAAGGAGAAGACCCGGAAAACCGCTACCGTTGAGAAGAAGAAGGTTTATACCGGGGAAGGATGGATCATGGTTCTTGAACTGATGGGACATCTGGCGTCGTTCTATCGCAACCATGCGTATAGAGTAAGCACACCCGCGAATCATAGAAAGGAAAAGAGGGACATGGATAGAATTAATACGGAGGAGGCGGAAAATGAATAAATTTAAGTTAAGGTTGTACGTAACCGGAAAAACAGCGAAATCAGAGCGTGCCATCGCAAACCTGAAGGAGATTTGCGAAAGGGATTTGAAAGGTCTCTATGAGCTGGAGATCATAGACGTCCTGGAGAGCCCGCAGCTGGCAGAGAATGAAAAGATCCTCGCCACGCCGACCCTGATCAAGGACCTTCCGCCCCCCCTCAAGCGAATCATCGGCGACCTGTCGAATTCGGAGAAGGTCTTGCTCGGACTTGATCTGTCGCCTGCTTCGGATAGCGATGAGCAAAAGGAGGATACACAATGACGGCTCTCAAAAAACACACAGGCATTGAAAAAATTAAGACACCTGGCCGACGGCACGGCGACGAAATACGTCATAGGCCCTACGAAAACACAGGCATTGAAAAAAGGGTTCGATATGATCAGCGAGGGGGGATTGCAGGGATTGAAAAAATTGAGACCGGCATTGAAGGATTCGATATGATCAGTGAGGGAGGGCTCCCGAAGGGGCGTACAACACTGATTGCCGGCACATCGGGAAGCGCCAAGACCGTCTTTGCCGTCCAGTTTCTCGCCGAAGGAATACTGAAGAGAGATGAGCCGGGGGTATTTGTCACCTTCGAAGAGCCGCCCGAGGATATCAGGAAGAACGTCATATCCTTAGGCTGGGATGTGGAAAAGTGGGAGCAGGAAGGGAAATGGGCCTTTGTGGATGCCTCTCCCGTAGTGGGAGAAGACCGTGTCATTGCCGGAGAATATGACCTCGGCGCCCTCCTTGCCCGTATCGAATATGCCGTGAAAAAGATCGGCGCTATGCGGATTAGCATGGATTCCCTCGGGTCGATTTTTGCGAGGTTCAGCGAGGCAGGGCTGGTGCGCAACGAACTCTTCAAGATTGCCGCCGCAGTGAAACAGATTGGCGTAACGGGCATTATCACGGCAGAGCGCACAGAGGAGTATGGAGATATCGCGAGGTTCGGCATCGAGGAGTTTGTGGCCGACAACGTGATCATCCTGCGCAATGCCCTGGAGGCGGAAAAACGCCGCCGCACCATGGAGATCCTCAAATTCCGCGGCACCAGCCACCAGAAGGGGGAGTATCCCTTTACGGTGATCAAGAACACCGGCATCGTGGCCATCCCGCTGTCGGGGATCGAACTGAAGCAGCGCTCCTCTACCGTCCGTATCAGCTCCGGGAATGCCGAGCTGGACAAGATTTGCGGCGGCGGCTTTTTCCGGGACTCGATCATCCTCGTATCCGGCGCCACGGGATGCGGGAAGACGATGCTTTCCACCGAGTTTGCCTCCGATGCCGTGAAAAACGGGCAGCGGGCACTGATCTTGGCCTTTGAGGAGAGCCGGGAGCAGCTCTTCCGCAATGCCAGCGGCTGGGGCATAGACTTTGAACAGATGGAAAATGACGGCATCCTCAAGGTGGTCTGCCGTTACCCGGAAGCGGAAGGTCTGGAGGACCATCTGATCATCATCAAGAGAGTCATCATGGAATTTAAGCCCCACCGCATCGTCGTGGACTCTCTTTCCGCGCTGGAGCGCGTCTCCACGATAAAGGGATTCCGGGAATTCGTCATCGCCCTCACCTCCTTTATAAAACACCAGGAGATTGCCGGACTCTTCACGTCGACCACCGGCGAACTCATGGGCGGGACGTCGGTGACGGAAGCGCACATCTCTACCATCACCGACACCATCATCCTCCTGCGCTACGTGGAGATGTTCGGTGAAATGCGCCGCGGGATCACGGCGCTCAAGATGCGGGGCTCCATGCACGACAAGGATATCCGTGAGTTCAATATCGACGGCAAGGGCATGCACATCGGCAAGGCATTCAACAACGTCACCGGTATCCTGTCAGGCCACCCAGTCTTTATCTCGACGGAAGAGGTGGACCGTATGACGGAACTCTTCAAGTAGTCACGAACAGGCGCCATGATAAAAGTAAGGCTAATATGAACCATAACAACCTTCAGACGATTCAGGACAGGATACAATACCTCCGGGAAAACACCGATTTTATGTCCGCCGTCTTCGACAGTCTCATCGGGTATGCCATTATTGCCGCGGATTTCGACGGCAATATCATCGCCTATAACGAAGGGGCGCATCAGATCTACGGCTATGCCCCTGAGGAGGTGATCGGCAAGGAGAATATTGACATCTTTTTTCCGGAAGAATTTATCAAGGCAGGAGGTATGGAACAGGTTGCTTCTGAACTGCTCAACAAAAGACAATTTCCCACTGAATGTGAGCAGCTTGAGGATATGTTTGAGAAATAAAAGTACAAACAGGTATCGTGATGAAATTAAGGCTAATATGAACCATAACAACCTTCATTGGATTTTGGATTTGATGTGAGGAGATTGACAATTGACGATTGTGGATTTTGGCGCGCCCTGGCGCGAGATAATTGAATCATCCTGCTCCGGTATGTGGAGATGTATGGTGAGATCAACGAGAGCTGACGGCCCTTAAGATGCGTGGATCCAGGCACGACAAAGATATCCATGAGTTCGGCATTGATGAAAAGGGGATGCACATCGGCAAGTCCTTCAGCAATGTCGCAGGCATCCTGGCAGGACACCCCATGCAGGTTACGCCAGTAGAGGTGGAAAGAATCGGCGGGTTGTTTAAGGAGTGAGGCGGAGCCGAGCAAACTAAGTTCTGTTGGGGGAAGCAGTAGTGACAGCAAGATCCAAAGATGAGAAATGTGGATTGTCCCATGAAAATTCAAACTAAATACAGAATGGGCATTAGAGCAAAGGGGGCACTATTTACGTGTCTATCTATATTGATCGTTATCATTAGAGTGATTGGCTTGAGGTATTTTGGGGTGTAGAACTCAGGGGCTTCGCCCTAATTGGAATGTTGGAATAATGGGTTTTGTAAGAATGGGAGAATGGATTATTGATATTCTCACTTGAAAAAGGGGCAGTAAAGAATGAAAGACAAATAGCTGAAATCTTTATAACAGATAGATTCGGCGGTTTAGTCGCTTGATCAGGCAAAACAAGTGATTTTTATCAGGCCGATGAAAAATGGTGGCAGAAGAGTTTTGCGAGTGGAAAAGGAGTGACCCCTGTTCTGGAACTCTCTGAGGTTTACCTCAATATAGACGAGGATATTCCGTGCGGGCTTAAGAGAAATAAGAAGGCAACAGTGTGGAGGGAATTTAATTAAAGAACGAGGAGGGATTATAATGAAAGAGAAAAGTGGAGGAACCAGAAAGGCGCTGGTAGATTTGGAACTCTCAACTTTTGAGATACCGCCTTCCGGTGATATTCTGGCATTGGGAAAACGCTGCCCCATAGGGCGGCAAGCAGCGAAAAAAATGCTGGATGTTGTTGCGCCAGGTCAATTTGAACTTATCGACCTGGAGGATGACTTAATAGAGGCCTTATTGGTTAAGAAATACCTATTCTTAAGGGCTAACAAAGAGAAATTGATTAGCGCAATAGTTGAAGAGGCAAAGGCAATTATGGGTCAAGAGTGTATGATACGTATAAGATGTGAAATATCCGTAACGGTAAAAAGAGAGATTTAAGAGTAGATTGAAATGTAGGATGATACCGATAAAAGAAATAATGAAAAAAGATTTTTCTACGTTGTCTTCTTTAGAGAGCGTTGGGTCAGCAGTTAAAGTAATGGAGAAGATGAATGTTGATTATTTGCTAATCGAAGAAGGGGAATCAAGAGGAGTGATAACTTCACGCGGGCTTGTCGGTTATCCTTCCTCGCGGCTTATCTTAGACTGCCCAATACAGCTAATAGGCACTATATCGGAAGAAGCGTTGGCGGATGAGGCGGTAGAAGTATTAAAAGAAAAAAAAGTAAGTTTTCTCGTGGTCTTAGATAAGAAGGGAATGCCTGTTGGAGTTGCCAATCAGGAAATAATTACCAATTCCCTTTTTCAAGAACTAAAAAAGTTAAATAAAGAGAAGGACAAATATATCACCGAGCTGAAAAAGACAAAGGAAGCTCTGGAGACCAGTCGAACCAGCTTTCACAATATAGTACAAAGGAGCGCTGATGGCATTATCGTTATAGACCGGAAGGGAGTGGTGCGTTTTGTCAATTCGATAGCGGAATCCATCTTTGGCCGCAAGTCAGATGAATTCATAGGTGAACTCTTTGGCTTTCCTGTTCTAGCAGATGAAATGGCGGAGATTGACATTATCCGGAGCGATAACGAGACAGGCTTAGGAGAGATGCGCGCTACGGAAACAGAATGGGAAGGTGAAAACGCATACCTCATTTTAGTCCGCGACGTCACCGAGATATCTCTGTCGAGAAAACGAGTCGATCTCCTGGCAAACCTTGTGGAGAATGCCAGTTACGTGATGATCTTTATCGCGGGTGCTGATGGTCAGATTATGGAATGTAACGTTTTGGCAAGCAATACTTTCGGCTTCTCTAAGGGCGAAATGCTTGCGAGGAGCATAGATGATCTCTTCAAACCGGGAGCAGATGAAGGATGGGAAGAGATTGCCAACGATGTCGAACAGAAGGGGAGTTGGCGGGGAGAACTCGTGGCAATGTGCAAGGATGGTAAAGAGTTCTCTGTCGATATGGCCGCGAGTAGATCCAATAATGAAAAATATGGGAACACAAGCACAATTTGCTTTATCAGGGATGTGAGCAAGGAGAAAGAGATAGACCGCATGAAGTCGGAATTTATATCCGTGGCTTCTCATGAAATGAGGACCCCTCTCACGTCAATCAAGAACGCGGTCGACATTCTCGTAAAAAGGAAGGCAGGGGAGATAACCGATGCACAGGGAAAATTTCTTTCCATGGCAAAAAGGAATATAGACCGACTCGCCGAGCTCATTAATAACATTCTTGATATCTCAAAAATAGAATCGGGAAGAATGGAGTGGACCTACACTGAATTAGACATAGGCGATTGCATAAAACATGCGCTGGACCTGTGCAAGGATCTAGCCGATAAAAAATCCATATCATTAAAGATGAACATCGACCCCACCCTGCCTACCACGTATGCAGATGTTTCCAGGATAGAGGAAGTCATAATCAATCTTGTTGGTAATGCCATCAAGTTTATCCCTGACCAGGGGACTGTAACGGTAGAGGTGCATGAGGTGGGAGAGGTCCCCGATATGCCTGAAGGTGTAAAAGGTTTTTTGAATATTTCGGTTACAGATACTGGATTCGGGATACCAGAGGAAGATATTGATCATGTTTTTGATAAATTCTATCAGGTGGAATCATCGTTATCGGTGCAGAAGCAATCCGGTTCCGGTTTGGGCCTGCCGATAAGTAAATACACAATCGAGGCCCACGGAGGGAAAATCCAGTGCAAAAGCAAAGAAGGCGAGGGAAGCACGTTTAGCTTTACCCTTCCGGTAATTGATCAAGAGCAACTGTTCTATCGCTGTCTTAGGGAAAAGCTATCCCAAGCACGGCAACAACAGAGGATGCTCTCTATATTGATCTTAAAGATAAAGGACTTTGAGCACTCTGCAGAGGCTTATGGAAACAAAGAGCGCAAAGAGGTTCTCAAAACAATTAAAGATACCATTATAAAAGAGAGAGTCAAGAAAACCGATACGGTAATGCTGTCTTCACTGCACGGTGAAATACTCTTACTGATGCCTGATACTGACGGTGCAGGAGCGGAAACAGCACAAAAGAGGATAGAGGATTATATAACTGGCAATGAAAACTTGATAGAAGGCAAATCATACCGCCCCACTTTCATTTCGGGTATGGCAACCTTCCCTGAGAATGGAACATCAGCAGAGGAATTGGTCGATTGTGCAAGGAAACGCATTGGAATTACAAGATAATATGTGCAGGAGGATATATGAAGGAGAATAAGGTTATTGTTGTCGATGATGATTCGGACATTAGGGAGACAATCTCCTTTGCCCTCGAGCAGGAGGGCTATCGGGTAATCTGTACTGACAATGGGTGGGATGCCCTGGGAGCAGTGAGGGCTACACAACCAAACCTTGTTATCTTAGATGTGATTTTGCCCAGAGAAAATGGCTATCGGGTATCTGGATTAATTAAAGATGATATCAAAAAAGGAGTGTATCAGAAGGATATACCAATCATACTTTTGACTGGTCGACCAATGAATGATCCTGATGCGATGAAGGTGGCCATAGAGTACAGTCAGGCCGACTACATAATGTATAAACCGTTTGATATGGAACAATTAGTAATAAAAGTGAAAGAGCTATTACCATATGAAAGGGAGGAAAAATAATGGCTAACAAACGAGTGCTCATAGTCGATGATGAGCCGGACATCGTGGAGTCCATAAAATTCAATCTAGAGCTTGAAAAAATCGAATGTATAGAGGCGTTCGACGGCGAAGAAGCCCTTTCAAAGGCACGCAAGGAAAATCCGGACCTCATTCTCTTGGATATCATGCTCCCAAAGATAAACGGCTACAAGATTGCCAGGATGCTGAAATTCGATGAAACCTACAAACACATCCCCATAATAATGCTCACTGCCAGGACCCAGCAGACCGATATCAAGATGGGAGAGGAAACCGGTGCAGACGAATATGTTACCAAGCCCTTTGATATGGATGAGCTGGTGGGGTTGGTGAAGAAGTATTTGAGAATGTAAAATTGAATATTGATTATTGGCCATTGAAAATTAGCGTATTTCACGTTGGATTTTTTTCAATCATCAATCAACAATGATAACTATGGTTAATCCATTCCAACAACGACACAAAATTATTAGTATCCAGTATCCAGCATCTAGCATCAAGGAAGGCACATGAATATCAGCTCTATGGACAAACTGAAGCAGGCACTGGTGGATGAAGGTGTGATAACGGCAGGGCAACTTGCCGATGCCGAGGCAACGGCCCAGCGTGAAAATCAAAGTCTGACCAACGTGTTAGTAAAATCAAAGCACATAACAGAAGAACAACTTGCGAGCTTCATAGGGGATAAGGCGCATATCCCCTATGTTAACCTCAGGGATTATGTCATAGACCGAAAAGTATTAGAACTTATACCAGAAGAGGTTGCACGACGCTACAAGGTAATTCCCCTGTTCAAGATAGAAAATGTTGTAACTGTCGCCATGTCGAACCCGCTTGACATCATTGCAATTGACGAAATTTCCGCGCTGTCTCAATGCCTCGTTGAGGATGTCATAGCCTCTGAGGAGAGCATCAATGCAGCGATTGATCAGTGGTACGGCGTTGGAGATTCAAGAAAGGAGCTCATTGAAAACCTTGCCGCGGAATTTAAGGTGCCGGAGACGGAAAAAGAGGAAGCGACGGAGTATGTTCAGCGACTAACTGAATCGCAACTTAAGAAAGAGGCGTCCGAGGCACCAATTATCAAGCTTGTCAATAGCTATATCGCCCAGGCGATTCTGGAAGGTGCCACGGATATCCATTTGCAACCGAAGAAAGATTTTATGGAAATACGGTTCCGAATTGATGGGTTTCTTTATGATAGGGGTCGCCTGCCGGAGGATCTAAGCTCTGCAATTTTATCCAGGATAAAGATCATGTCGAGGCTGGATATTTCCACACGAAGAATTCCGCAGGATGGCAGGATAAGCCTTATCATGAGGGATAGTAGCATCGATATTCGTACCTCTACCTTTCCTTCTATGTATGGAGAAAATATTGTTTTAAGGATCCTTGATAAAAGCAAGGGAATCCCTACCCTTTCAGAGCTTGGTTTATCAGATGAAAATGTAATTGCCTTTAAGGATTTGATTAATGCCCAAAAGGGAATCATCGTGAGCACCGGTCCCACCGGGAGCGGGAAGACAACGACAATTTATTCATTTATCAATGCGTTAAATAAGGAACACAGAAATATCATAACCTTAGAAGATCCCATTGAATATGAAATAGAGGGAATAGTGCAAAGCAATGTTGACCCTAAAGCCGGTCTTACCTTTGCCAGTGCGTTCAGGGCTATCCTACGCCAGGACCCTGATATCATCTACGTTGGTGAAATACGGGATTCAGAGACTGCGGAAATTGCAATACGTGCAGCATTAACAGGTCATTTAGTTATAAGCAGCCTTCATACCAACGATGCGGTGGGTGCCATTATAAGATTTCATGAGATGAGGATCGAGACACCGCTCATGGCATCTGCCCTTAGATGTTCTTTTTCGCAGCGACTCATAAGAAGAATTTGTCCGAGATGTAAGAAGGAATACCAGCCAGATGACTATGTACTGAAAAGCTTGGGGATCTCTCCAGATACCACATTTTACAAAGGAGAAGGGTGTGATTTTTGTGGCGGTATCGGGTACAGAGGTATGATCGGTATCTTTGAGATATTAATGGTTACTGAAGATATTAGGGCTCTGATAGGAAAGGAGGCTTCTGAGGCTGAGATCAGGGAAGCTGCGAGGAAACAGGGCATGAAAACTCTCTTGGAAGATGGACTCATAAAGGCGAAAGAAGGGATTACGACGATAGAGGAGGTAGTGAGGATAACAGGAGAGGAATAATGTGATTGAATATTGAAATTTGAAACTCGAAACTTGAAACTGGCCTCCGGCTCGTAGAGAAACTTGAAATTGGAAACTGGAAACCCTGGCCCAGACCCTACGGGCTGGAAGCGGAGCCGGATGCCAGGGCGAGCTTGAAATTTGATACTAGGAGGGCTGAGAATGAAAGGAATTCATGAGCTGGATGTTTACAAACTGTCGGAAGATATTTCAGATCTCATTTGGTATGGCTTTGATACCTGGCCAAAGAAAGTTCAGCAAACCATTGGTTACCAAATCATCCGATCAGCAGATAGTATTGCTTCTAATATCGCCGAGGGATACGGGCGTTATACCCCTGCTGACAGAAAACTATTCTACCGTTATGCGAGGGGTTCATTTGAGGAAACGAAGGCTTGGCTGCGCAAGCTCATCCGCCGAAAAGTGATACAAGAGAATGAAATTCAAAAATATTCAACTATAATCGATGAACTGGGACCTAAATTAAATGCGTTCATTAAAAGTACAAAATAAGTGGTGTGAATGGAATATCTAGTTTCAAGTTTCAAGTTTCAAATATCAAGTATCTATTTCCCGGAGATCTATAGTGGCGACACAAGACGAAATATCATCCACTGAAAAACTTCTCGAGTTGATCAGAAGTGAAGACAATACGGAAGTTGAGTATCCTGATAGTGTAGCACCGCCTCACCCTCCAAAGAGCCTGAAAACGGCCTTAATGAAGGCCTGGCCACTAAAGAAAAAGGGCATTACGGTTGGTGTTGATTTTGGTTACAAGGAACTGAAATTGGTGAAGGTAAGACAGTCTTCAGACAAACAATGGGTACTTCTGGGTTATACGAGCGTTCCCTTTGATCCTGAAATCCCTAAACAAGACCATGAATTCGCCACCTTCTTGAATGACACCCTGATGGGGTTTTGTAGTTCTTCAAGAAAATCCGAGCTTTGGTGTCTCCTGTCCTCTGCGAAGGTGGAGATTCGGCATACTCGAATACCTAAAGTTCCCAAAAAACAGGTTGCCAATGCTGTTTATTGGACAGCCAAAAAGGAAATCTCCTTTGATGAAAAGCAAAGTGTCTTCGACTTTGAGATCCTTGGTGACGTTACTGAAGAAGGTATTCAAAAGACATCAGTTATGGTGTATACCGCCCCGAGGAATGAGATAGAACAGCTTCAAGAACTCTTCTCCAGGAGCGGATTTCCTTTAACCGGTATATCCATTGCCCCCTTTGCCATACAGAACCTGTTGCGTACCAATTGGTTAGAAACCGGTGAGGACACCGTGCCAAGTCTTCACATAAGCGGAGACTGGTCCCGTATCGATATCTTCTTCTCCGGAAGCCTCGTATTCACACGAGGGATCAAGGTGGGAATAAACAGCCTGATCCAAGGCATCAGGGAAGGATTGGGCCATGCCCAAAAAAGTGACATTCCGGGCACCTTAGAGATAGAAGCACCAATAGAGATGGATTATGCCAGAAAGATACTCTTCAGCCTCATTCCTAATTGCCCACCGTTGACCAAGTCCGACCCAGGATTTGACCTCAAGAAGGAGGAGATATTCAGGATGATCCTCCCGGCCCTCGAGAGATTGGTCAGTCAGATAGAGAGGAGCTTAAAGCATTATTCTTTACAACTGGGCAATGAGAGCATTAGCAAGATTTACCTATCCGGTGAGATTTGTGTCTTTGAGCGGTTGGTTGACTATATTAGCGAGCAGATAGGGCTTTCGAGCGAGATCATCGATCCCTTTGCCACCGGAAGCCGATTTATTGGCGAGGTCTCAACCCCCAGCTCAATGTCTGAGAGGGCCTCCTTTGCCCATTCCGTGGGTATGGCCCTATCCAATAGCTTCCGCACCCTTAATTGCATCTTCACCTATAGAGAGAAAGAACAGCTCGCAAGAATTGCCCATACCAATCGAGGTATCATTGCCGCATTTGTGTTTATGATGATCTTTTGCATAGGCATTGTAGTATGGCAAGGGCGCATCGCAGAGGGGAAAAAGGCTAAGGCAATTGCCCTTAGTCGGCAGGTGGAACAATACAGTCCCTGTATAAATCAAAGTATTATCCTCCAATTGGCAGCCAATGCCAAGCGGAACAGTCAAAGCCTCAAGGAGTATAGCAAGGAATACCTGGGGATGGCAGTTATCGGAGAAATATCACAGATGACCCCATCGAATATTCGTTTGCTTAATATTACGGCAAACCTAGGCCGGATTTCAGGCGAAAAAGACAAGCTTCCCGCAAAAACGGTAGTTCTTGAAGGCTTTGTATTTGGTGATCAACAGACGCTTGGTGCCTCTTTGGCAACCTATCTGGTAAAACTGCAAAACACTCCTCTTTTCAGCCAACCCAGTATTCATAAGAGCACTGTTGACTATCACGATAAAAAAAAGGTGCTCCACTTTACGGTGCACATGAAATTGGTTTGAGGATATGGAACAAAAAGGGTTACCAAGGTTCCCGACGCAGAGTTTGCTGTATCTTTTGATATGTGCCGGGGGGATTATAGGTTTTTTCCTTCTGGCTATCTATCCTTATCAAAAGTACTTATCCGGCCTCGATAGGGAAATAAAAGGGATAGAGACCCAAATAGAAGAACAGAAGATACTCTTTCCCGTTTATAAAGATCTTTTAAAGAAAGTGAGTACCGCAAAACAGGGAATCCTGCCCTTTCCCCAGAAGGGAAAACTTGACCGTGAAAAAATGGATGGGATTTCATTTATCTTTGAGGAGATAGCCAGGAAGAGCAATCTGAGTCTTGTAACTATTGTCCCGGATGTCAAATCATTGGTCAAAGATTCCGGGCTTTTATCCATAGATGTTCGCATGAAGGGAGATTTTTTCAATTTTCGTAATTTCTTGCTCCAGGTAGGTGGAATGCCCTGCCTGCAGCACATTGAGGAGATTCGAATCCAACCGGCAACAGGGGTAAAGGAGTTTTGGCTTAAACTCTGGCTTGCATTGGAAAAATGAGGAGCGTTTCTGTCTCTCACAGAGCACACAGAGGGTCAGAGGTCTTAGTTGAATTTCTGAGAGAGGAATTCAACTAAATTCACATCCCGCTTTTGCGGGATATGGATACAAAATGATTATCAGAACATTATTGTTATGCATTACCAAGAGTTCATAACTAGGCCTATCAATATCTGTGGCGGACTGATTTTTTGGCCTGATTTCCGCCTCAGGCGGATCAGGCCGGAAACTTTATCTCAGTGGGCTCTAGTGACCGAAGTGAGCGGGCGAGAGGGGAAAAGGAGAAGGCCGTAATGTCAAAACAGGAAAAGGTGATTCTGGTCATTGTGTTTTTCGTGGCCGTTTTCGGCATCTATGAAGTCTTTCTGTCCTCCCCATCAAAGACCTCCTCTGTTGATAATGGAGCTGAGCTGAAGGGGCTCAACAATCTGATTGCTGAGGTAATCCAGGGCGTGGCCAGGGAAAACCTGTCAGAAAGCGAAACCTATATTATAACCAAGGCTGAGGCCGAATGGAGCAGCGATCCTTTTTTAGAGATAATAAAACCGGAGAAAAGACCGAAGGCCCCAAAGTGGGCTGACTCATCAACACAAAAGGCAAGCTTCACGTACACAGGATATGTAGAATTGGGTGATACAAAGATAGCCATCATTAATGGAAGAGAATATAAAACAGGCGAAGAATTGGAATTAGGTGGATGTTTTATTGAAAGAATTGAGGCATCGAAGGTGGTTGTTAGGGGTACAGGAAAAAAGGAAACAATCATTGTTCCTATTGTAGAAGAGGTGCTTTAGAGGATACCAGCTATGAAGAACAAAAAATGTCTATGGTTGGTTTTTGCTCTCTTTTTAATACTGATTTTCTCAGGATGTGCCGGTAAGAAGGGCACAAAAAGAGACCCCTTTTTTGAGAAATGGAGGCTTATGGCTGAAAGCTCTAAAGGGCATTCACCATCCGCTACAAAACGAAAAATCGAACTTCCTGAAAGGGTAAGGGAGCTGAAGGCCCTGGAGGAAGAGGCAAAGGCTACGCATGGGAGGTTGTTCCCTACCAAAAAAGTAAGCCTTAAAATGCATAAAGTCAAAATAATAACCCTCATCCGGGCCTTGGCGCGGGCTGCCGATCAGAGCCTACTCATAAGATCCGATGTAGAGGGCGAAATGAGTGTAAACATACAGGACACACCATGGAACCAGGTCTTTAAAGGTATCCTGCGTACACATGGGCTTGCCTATGCCTGGGAAGGCGATATCATCCGTGTGGCGACTATTGAAGATATGGAGAACAACCTGAAGTTAGATGCCATTCAGGAGAAACGTAAGGCACAAGAGTTGGGAATAAAACGTGTTGAGCCATTGCTCACAAGGATTGTAACTATCAATTACGCAGATGCCAGTAAGCTCAAGGAGAATCTAAAAGAATTCCTGACCAAAGACAAAGAGGGGAAACCGAGAGGCTCTATAATGGTGGATGAGCATACGAACTCTCTGGTAATTCAAGCCATCATGGAGGATATTGTGAAGATGATTCCCCTGATTGAAGATCTGGATAGACCTACACCCCAGATCCTGATAGAGGCACATATCGTTGAAACGAACAGGGAAACGGCCCGTAAATTGGGGATTCAGTGGGGTGGGTTATACCATGCGGGAAACTACTGGGTCACACCCGGGGCGAACACAGGAGATATCCTTGGGCAATCGCTGAACCAGGGTATCGATCCTACCTCAGGAATGGCATCCAATTTCCCGGCCAGTCTCGGAGAGGCCGGCCTGACCTTAGGGTATGTGGTTGGGGATATAGGGAGGGGTATCTTAGATGTTCAGCTTTCCGCACTTCAGGAGGATGGCGATCTCAATATCCTCTCAAGCCCCTCCATTACCACCCTTGATAACCAAATGGCCTTCACTGAAAACGGGGAGAAGGTTCCCTATGTATCTACTGACGCTGAGGGCAATAGAGAGGTCAAGTTTGAGGATGCCGTTCTTCGCCTGGAGATCACACCTCACGTGATCGATGGAAGAAATTTGAAGATGAAGATAGCGGTAAAAAAGGATGAGGTTGATACTTCACGGACAGTGGATGGGAATCCCTTTATCATTAAAAAGCAGACGGAAACAACCCTCATCGTTGAGAATAATGAGACAATTGTGATCTCAGGGCTTACCAAGCAGAGAAGGTTCGATTCCGAAAGTGGAATACCAGGACTCAAGGATATCCCTCTTTTGGGATATCTTTTTAAAGCAGAGGATAAGAGCGATAAGATGGAGGAGGTGCTCATATTCATCACACCGCATATCCTGAAAAAACAAATGCTCTCCCAGTTGAAGAGTCCTGAGAAAAACATGGAGGAAACGGCGCCAGCTGAACAATCCCCGGTTTCCCAGGGGACCCCTTTTGAAAAGCCAGGAAATTGATAAGGGAAATGGAATACTTCAAAATCTTAAACCTCAGCAAGGAACCTTTTTCCAACTCACCAGACCCCGAGTTCTTTTACGGGGCACGGCAACACGTGGAATGCCTGCAAAAAATTGAGCTCTCTTGTCGCTTGCGAAGAGGCTTGAATGTAGTAATCGGTGATGTGGGGATAGGAAAAACCACCCTCTGTCGTCAGCTCGTCCGTAAATTCGCCGCTGATGAGAAGCTGGAGACCCATCTCATCCTTGATCCATATTTTAGCAGCTCACTGGAATTCTTGTCCACTGTAGCTACAATGTTTAACGAATGCCGACCCGAAACTGGTACCAGCGAGTGGCAGCTGAAGGAGAGCATAAAGAACTATCTCTTTCGCCGGGGTGTTGATGAGAGGGAGACTGTTGCTTTGATTATTGATGAGGGGCAAAAACTTCCTGACTACTGCCTGGAGATATTGAGGGAATTTCTTAACTACGAAACCAATGAGTATAAGTTGCTACAGATAGTTATCTTTGCACAAAGAGAATTTGAAAAGGCACTAAAAAAATATCCCAATTTTGCCGATCGAATCAATTTCTGTCACTTTTTAGATCCCCTGAATTTCCGGGATACGAGGATGATGATTCAATTTCGCCTTGACCAGGCTGCGAAAGGTAAGAAGAGGCCTTCGCTTTTCAGTTATCCGGCCATATGGTCCGTATATAGGTCCACGCAGGGATATCCGAGAAAGATTATCCATCTGTGCCACAAGATGATTCTATCCTTGATCATTCAAAAACGCTCCAAGGCCGGATGGTTTGTAGCCCGCTCTTGTGCGAAGAGGTCTCTCCAGGAGCAACCAAGAAGATGGCAATGGGCCACAATAGCAGCCCTGACTGGTTTAGCTGCGGCAGCACTCATGCTAGGATTAGCTCCTGAGCAACTGAAGGTCCTTAAAACATGGAAAGGGGAGGACCCAAGCATGGCATTCACTCAAAAAGAGGTTTACCGTGCAAAAATAGCGATTGATCTAATGGGCGCGATTCCTTCATCGGCACCTGAGAGAGCAGCTGTTGCACGCATCCCTAAAACCCTTTCCAGTGAAGTGGTATCCGCTCCCATGGTCACCCTGGACACAATAAGGGGAGGAAGTCACGAAGTTTATTCGAGCATAGTCTTTCAGTTCGAAAAAAAGATCCAATTTGAAAAGCCCATAATAAAGGCGAACGAGGTTGTTATCTGGCTCAAAGGCGTGACAACCAAACTGCCCTCATTTCGCCAATACAAATCATTCGATTCTTGGGTCAAGATAGAAACAATAGGAAAGGACCTGAATGCGAGGATAGGTCTTCCTGAGAATTTTGTGAAGCTCGACTGTTTCTCAATGAATGATCCCCACCGATTGGTTATCAACCTTTACTCGAAGGATCATCAAAAAAAGGATACCTGATACAATGCCCAAATTTGCGTACCAGGCCATAAACGAAAGCGGCAATACCGTATCCAGTGTGATTGAAGCCGATTCTCTTGAAATGGTGACCAGTATATTGACTGAGCGGGGATTAATCCCATCCAAGGTCAAAGAGGAGGGCAAAAACTCACAGGGGGCCACCTGGGCCTCTATCAAGGAGAGATTGACCCCAGTAAAGACCAAGGATCTGATCCTTTTCACCAAACAGTTAAGAACTATGCTCAAGGCAGGAGTGCCCATACTCACTCTCCTCCAGGTGCTCGAAAACCAGACCGAAAATATAAGGCTTAAGAAAATTGTTTCCTACATAGCCCTGGACATCAAGGAAGGCTCCACCATTTATGATGCTTTTAGAAAACACCACACAGTATTCTCGCTTCTATACTGTAGTATGATTCGGGCCGGGGAATCAAGCGGGGCACTGCCGAGTATTATAGACCGGATGATATATATCCTGGAGCATGAGCATAAGATCAAGTCGGATATCAAATCCGCCCTCCAATACCCCGCGATCGTACTTATCTTTCTGGGCATCGCCTTTTTTGTGCTTTTGACCTTTGTCATCCCCAAATTCGTAGGGATATTTCTTCGTGCAGGGCTGAATCTTCCTCTGCCAACGAAAATATGTTTGCTCATGCACCATGCCCTGGTCACCTACTGGTTTCTGATTCTTGGCGCGGCAATCGGCGGCATTGTGTTTCTGATTTATTATTTCAGGACGGATCAAGGCCGGTATGTTAGGGATTCTTTATTTATAAAGATTCCCGTTATCGGCCCCCTTTTTATAAAGGCCGCCATGTCCAGATTTGCCAGCATTTTTGCCATTTTGCACACCAGCGGGGTACCTGTGCTTCACTCCCTGACAATACTGTCCGGCACCATCGGGAATGCCGCCATTTCACGGGAATTTGAACAGATCAGGGAAAAGATTGAGGCAGGGCGCGGCATCTCCGGGCCGCTGAAATCCGCTCGGTATTTTACTCCCATGGTAATCAATATGGTGGCCATTGGAGAAGAATCAGGCAGGCTGGATGAAATGCTCCGCGATATATCGGCGCACTACGATGATGAGGTAGATTATGCCATGAAGAGACTCTCTGAGGCAATCGGTCCCATACTTACGGTTGGGCTTGCTGCGGTGGTGGGTTTCTTTGCCTTGGCTATATTCTTGCCCATGTGGGACCTGACCAAGATGGTGAAGTAAATTGTAAATTGAGGAATTGAGGAATTTAAGCTGAAAGCTGAAGGCTCAAAGCTAAAAGTCTAAACACTAAGGACAACAACTGACCACTATTCTTATGATGAAACAGAAACATTTTCATATCAGGCTTTATATCATAATACCGGTGATCTTTGCCGGGCTCGCTACTCTTTCATCCATTGGGGCCTATCGGATCACTGAATATTGTATGCAACAGAAACTCGATATTACGTGGCCTGTATTTTTTTGGGCATTAATCGTTGGCACTGTGGCCTTTTTCTGTGGCCTTATGATAACCTACCTTATCTTAAGGCCTGTTAAAAAGTTTATGAGAAAGGCAAAGCAGCTCCCTGCTCTTGCGAGATCGAATCATGGCAGAAATAATAGAAAGCCCCGGGACGAACTAGAAGGGATTGCCCATGTCTTTGAGCAGGTCACCAATGTCCTGAGCAAAATAGAGGCCCACCAGCACTTTCCCGAGATCATCGGCCAAAGCAAAGCCATGCGCGGTATATTGAGTCAGATCATGAAGGTTGCACCTACGGATTCCACTGTTCTTATCTTGGGGGATAGCGGCACAGGAAAGGAACTTGTGGCCACAAGTATTTACAGGCATAGCCTTCGTCAAAATAGGCCCTTGGTAAAACTCAACTGCGTGGCCATTCCTGAAGGGCTCCTGGAAAGCGAGCTCTTCGGCCATGAAAAGGGTTCCTTCACCGGGGCCAGCACTAAAAAAGTGGGGAAATTCGAATTGGCCAATGGAGGCACCATCTTTTTGGACGAGATTGGAGATATGCCCCTGAATACCCAGGCCAAGATTCTTCGGGTGCTTCAGGAAAAGGAATTCGAACGGGTGGGTGGCATTCGATCTATAAAAGTTGATGTTCGATTCATTGCCGCCACCAACAAGAATTTTGAAGATATTGTGAAGGAGGGCAGGTTCAGAGAAGATCTTTATTACCGCCTTAATGTCTTCCCAATCCATCTGCCGCCACTAAAAGAGAGGAAAGAGGATATCCCCCTTTTGGTGGATCACTTCCTCAAGAATGGTACAAAGTCAGCACGGGTTTCTTCACAGGCCTTGCAATTGCTTATGAAATATTCATGGCCAGGCAATGTCCGGGAACTCCAGAACAGTCTTGAGAGAGCCGCTGTTATGTGTGAAAACGGGACCATAGAACCATATCACTTGCCTGCGAATAGTATTAGCACACTGAATAGTTTTGATATGAGTGCATCACAAGGATTGTCGTTAGATGAACAGTTGTCTGAAATTGAGCAGGGAATGATTATTGAGGCGCTCCACAGAGCAAATGGCCTTCAGGTGAAGGCCGCTGAGTTCCTGGGGATCAACCAAAGGAGCCTCTGGCACAGGATCAAAAAGTACAGCATTGATACGTAGGTTTTAAAGATCAACAAAAATTGAGGATGAATCTACATCCTTTGGAGGCTTTCGATGAAGGCCATATAAATCAACTGGTATCAAGAGGCAAGTATCCAGTATCATCGTATGAGCAAAATACATCCTAACCATTCGGAATTATTGGATAAAAAAAAGAACTTCGGGTAAAAGAAAAACTTCCTTTCATGACAATGAATTATTGGCACAAAATATGCATAATTAGAAACTAGTTCGCTATATGAACTTAGGGCTTCACCCTAATTGGAATAATGGAATAATGGAGTAATGGAGTAATGGAATAATGAGGTGAGCTTGTCCTGAACGAAGTTGAAGGAAAGGATTTTTTACAATTAAAAAGGTTTATTTCCGCCATTAGTCCCAATATTCCAGCATTCCAGCATTCCATTATTCCATGTGGATGCTATACAAGAGGACTACCTTAAAAGACATTTTATTTCAATGATTTATACAATTTCCGAGACGTTTAATTATTTAAACCAAAGGAGGAATTAAAGATGAAAAAGAAAAAAAATCTATTACGGAGGGAAGAGGGTTTTACACTGATTGAAATTATTGCCGTATTGATTGTGCTTGGGATTATGGCAGCAGTTGCAGTACCCAAATATATAGACCTCACGACAACAGCAAAGAAAAAAGCGGCTGAAGGACAAGTAGCTGAAATGAAATCAACACTGAATCTTGCTTATGCTAACTACTATATTACAAATAGTACGGCGCCTTCTGGAGTGCAGGCTATTGTTGCAGCTGGGTTTGCGCAAGATACAGAAAAAGATGTTGGGGTTACCCCTGATGTATGGACCGTAAAATTAAAGGCGACGATTAACAAAGTAGATATTACTATTTCTAAACGTGGTACTGACACAGGCTATAATGCAACGGGTGCCTGGAACGTACCTTCATAATGATAAGCGAAACCAGTGGGTTCGCTTCGCTCACAATTGGAATGTTGGAATATTGGAATAGTGGGTTATTGATAAAATCTATCTTGACACCGTAGTTACAAAATCAATAACTAACAAAATTCCTTTAGAAACCAACATTCCAGCATGCCATTCGTCCATTCTGACGTCATAAACAAAGCAAAAGGCGTCTTGATACATTGGAGATTCCATGAAAAACGACCGGGGCCTGACACTGATTGAGATTATAGTGGTTTTGCTCGTCATAGGGATTATTGGCGCGGTTATTGTATCCCGCATTTCATCAACATCTGCTTATGATCTGAAATCACAGACCGAGATAATAAAGAGCCATATCAGGTATGCGCAAGCGCGGGCAATGAATTCCACTGTGAGTTGGGGAATTCGTTTCCATGATGCCACCTCATATTTCCTTTACCGGGATGGAAATTACAATAGCAAAGTGATGCTGCCGGGAGAGGATTCATATACGCTAACCCTTCCCGGCGGAATGAGTATAAATAAGAACTCACGAACATTCTCTTTCGATTCCTGGGGTATACCGCATACCAATAAAAAGGCCACAAAACCGCAAACCAATGATGTGAGGACGACCAAAGTCCAATTCGAAGGTCTATCCGAAAAGATCATTATCAGTAAGAACACGGGTTTTATTCAATGAAGACGCCCCTTGAATCCAATGAAAATCAAACGGGATTTACCCTAATTGAAGTGCTCATTACACTCATCGTGGCCTCTATCCTCGGGGCCATACTAATTCAGCTTATGGGAACCAACATTACACGTAGTGGAAAGGCTTTGGTTATGGCTCAGGACAGGGCATCTCTCATAAGTGTAATGGAGAAGATAACTGCCCACTACAAGTTAACCGCAGAAACCGCAGCTCCTCTGGCTAACTTGAGAACTGACGTGAAAAACGGCAATCAACAAGGAAATGACCCCTATTTCGGTGAATATACATGGGAGACCAAATATATTGCATTTGATCCCGGCACCAATAGAGAGAAATCTGAAGGGGAAGGCGATACGATTCTGAAGATTACTATTACCAAGGATGAACAGACGATTGTTGCACTTTTTACCAAATAACATTTTTTAGGAAATAAAGGATTGAGCAGACAGGCCGGCTTTACACTGATTGAGGTTATTGCTTCCTTGGTGCTACTAGGGATTATGGGGGCAGTGGCCGGTATGGCCATTGTAAAAGGAGTGGATGGGTATGTATTCACCAAGACAAACGCCGCACTATCTGAAAAAGCACCACTTGCCATAACTAGGCTAAGGCTCGAATTTCAAAATCTGACCGGTGTGACTAATGCCACATCAAGCTCCATAATCTACTCAGTGAGGCCCGGTTATGACTCCTTACCTTTTTTCCGAGGTATAGCACTGGTTGGTGATGAAATAAAGATAGTTGATGGGTCTTCCCTTCCTGATGAAAACACAGGATCTGTACTTATTGACGAGGTCAATAGCTTTACTCTTGAATACTATAAGGATTCCACGGGAAGTGACAGTTGGGCTGTTTCAGATGGCGTTCTTGATTTGTATGCGGTCAAGGTTGAATTGATCCTCAACCGGACAGGGGTCAGTGGGGGAACTCTCACATTCTTAAACATGATTAACACCCGAAGAAATGGTAGATATAATGGTCCGATCAATTGGAATGAATGATGGGATTGCAGGATCGAGTCAAAAGGGCGGCATTCTTATCAGTCTGATCATCACCATGGTTATTTTTGCCTCTCTCGGCGTGGCGATGTTATCCTTTACTACTACTTCAACTTTCAGCAACCTGGCTACCTATGCCTCAACAGGAGCCAGTTATCTCGCAGAATCGGGCTATAGGTACGCTACCGGCCAATACAAGAATGCCGGTACCGAGGGAGCCAAAAATAGTACACTGGAATCCTTGCATAATAAGTCCCTCGAGCTTCTTGATAACCAAGGAGAGTTCACTCTCGGCATATATCCTTATTATTTTAAAAGCACAACAGCCCGTTTTGTTGGAAACACGAGCCTTGAAGCTGCGTTTCCCGGGTCGCAGCCAGACGGCTTTACCGTGCCTACATCCGGAACTCTGGCCATTTTTGGGGCAGGTGGGTATGAATACTACAACTACGCAAGTGTTATTGAAAGTGGGGGGAATTTCACCTTTCAACTCTCCGGTGGCGGGCTTCAAGCAGATCTGAATCAGGGAACCAATATACTGCCGGTCGGTTACCCTTCAGAAACCAAAACCGTGTCTAATGGGGACAACACGCTAACCATCACCAATGGGAGCAGCATCTTTCCACCTCGTTACGGAACCTTTGAGGTGGAAGGTGATACTACAAATGTTTATGCCTACCGTGATCGCGATACCAATACTTTGAATGGTATCTCTGTATTAGGAAATCCCAGCAAGGCTTTCTCTTTTTCGGTGCAACAGGCCAATACCAAGATCGTAATGCACACCTGCGTTAGAATCATATCCACAGGCACGTTTGCCCCGGGGGGTTCCATGGCGACAAGTACTACCTTTACCCGTATTGCGGTGTTAGGATTTCTACCGGGCGGAAGTAGTGATAATGTGGATGACAGTCAAGGCTTTACAGAACAGGGTGATCCAGATACATTCGCCGAAAATTGGAACGTTGAAGGCAATGAAGCCTCAATTAAAGGTGGAGGCCCTGCTGATCACGAACCCGCTATAAACCTTAAAGGAAAAGAGATTGCTATCAGCCTCAACTGGCAGGACAGTGCAAACATACCCGATCTTGATAGTATATGGTCCGGCGCTAATGGACTTTTAGATTATGAGCTACAGGTAAAGATCAAAATAGATGCAGAGGGAAATAAAGGTGACCACTATATGCTCGGCCAGTCATTCAGATATGTTGATGACAATAACTACTATGGAATTTCCTTTTTCAGATCCATTGGCCGTGATGATAATCAGAGACCTGATTGGATTGACGACCTTCCCTCCTCATTCGATATTCTTATGGATGGGTCTCCTAGTATTGCTCTATGGAAAAAGGTTTCCGGGAACTACACCTTGCTGGATTACAAGAAACTGGATGCTTCCGACGGAGTGATCGACGGAGGTAATTTAAAGGACTGGTCAACAATTATCGTAAAAATAGATGAGCAATTCTCGGGGGCTGGCGGGTCAAGGGAAAACCATATTTCAGGATACATTCAGGGAACAGCCAGTTATCCCAGGAATACGATTAACTGGAATTATGCCGATTTTAATCCGGTGGCATGGAATACAAATACTCAACCTATCGTTGATTCATCAATCACATCTGAGAATTTTGGCACCAATAGACCGGATGAGATCGGGTTGCATGGCTATTATGACAGTAACGCATCAAATGATCAATTTTTTGATGATTTCAGCATAAAATTTGCGGGATCCGGAGGTGCAGGTGGTGGAAGCATTCCAGGAATGTGACGGATTCCGGAGAAAATGGGGGCAAAATCCGAGAAGATTATTAACAACCTTCTTGCCTTTTCTCGGGTAACGAAGGAATTGCCGATTTGCAATTCTCGATTTTAAATGCTTACGTACCGGAGCGAACTAAGCCCTTATTGGCTTTTTTCAAGGGAAACTTGACCATAAAAATATGTAAAGCAAGTTAGGGAATTATCTCCCATCACCGTTCTAGCATTCAATCGAAAGACAGGATGATGAGGGGAATTGAGGGTGTTCGCCTAATAAGGCCATACCGGACGCAGAGGCTACCTGCCCTAACTACAATCGAGGTAATCTGCAAGTATTTGAGATAATGTATAATTTTTGCATACCCTTTTTCTATTTTCTCTTTCCAATTGCAATCCCATTCCACCAAACCACTCTTGAGAGTTTCCTTTTTTTTAAACGTGGCTACTCCCGCGTAATGGCATGATTAATGCTTCATTTAAGAGCAAAGGACTCGAAGTTTGTCCGCTTGAGATCGTATGCGGCATAAGGGCTATTATGAATATATGTATACTTCTGACCACACCCAAGGAAATGGCGTAATCAATTAGACAATTTACAAGAGAAGAGGTACACCCATGAAGACAAAGCAGGTTCTTTCCGATTCTTTTGCTCGTGAGCAACGTATGAGGTATGCGGAAGATTTCCCAAAACTCTCTCGCTCCGAGAGGGAAAGCAGGAAACAGTTGGGGGTCGCCAACCAGCAACTCATACGATCCGCAGATGATATAAACATGACCATCTCGGAGCTCAGGGATGCCAATGAAAAACTACAGAATTCCTTTCTCGACACCATTCACCGGCTCGCACTTGCGGCTGAGTATAAAGAAGAAGAAACCGGCAACCATATTATGCGAATGAGCCGCTACAGTGCGTTAATTGCCGAAAAACTGTGTCTCTCGAAAAAAGAGGTGCAAAATATTCTCTATGCCTCGCCCCTGCACGATCTGGGCAAAATCGGCATACCGGACAGTATCTTGTTGAAGCCCGGTAAATTGACCGACGAGGAATTCACCATCATGAAAACCCACACCATCATAGGAGCAAACATCCTTGCGTATTCCAAGGCAGAGGTCCTCCAAGTTGCGGAACAAATAGCGATTTTCCACCACGAGAAGTGGAACGGCAGTGGATATCCACAGGGACTCTCCAGGGAGAAGATTCCCATGGTTGGCAGGATTGTGGGATTGGCAGATGTCTTCGACGTCCTCACCTCCAAGAGGCCGTATAAAGAACCCTATCCTATTGAGGTGGCGGTAGACATCATCGAGAAGGAGCAGGGTCAGAGTTTTGATCCCAACATAGGAGATACCTTTCTGGAATGTGTCGATGAAATCGTCGCAATCAAGGAAGAGGTAGATAAAACAGAAGTCGTGCGTGCAGCTGATTTCACCTATAGCGAGAGAGATCTCATAAAACACATATATGAATGAGAGATTTGGTTAATGAGGTGCTCACCCATCCGAATACTGAAACGGAGCCAACGGCACGTTCCTTGTAGTAAACCAGATAAGAAACGGCAACCGCGTATATAATAGAAAGATGTATCATTATTCCTACGGATTAATCACGAAGTGAAGCAACGCCTTTCAGTGAACGGCTTCCTGACTTTTTTCATAGAGGTTTTTGAAGGAGAGCGAATGAGCAATACGCAAGAAAAAAGGGATGATAATCATTTTGCCATTGGTTTTGAAGTGGATTTGGTTACCGAAGACCCTGGTGGACTGAGGCGCAGAGAAAGGACTGTGCTGATGAGCATCTCTCGTGAGGATGCCAGGGTTATGAGCTACAATACCGTGAGATATTTTCCAGGTCAATCCCTTGAATTGACCATTTATATGCCCGGAACCGAGGATGTAAAGGCCTGCATGAGGGCAAAGGCAACGGTTGTACGGATAGATCCATTGCACACGCCAGGTATCGGAGAAAAAAGTCCAGAAGAATGCCTGACCCTTTCCTTTGACACTCCCTTGTATTTTGAAAGAACCGGTGAGAGCGCAGGGAACGGCTTAGAAAATCCCACGTAATCTCACCCTGGTGCGTGTTGCCGCATTGGAAATAGGCTTCGAGGTTTACACACACAGGGGAAAACGAAATACATTTGTTGAATGTGGCATGCAGGGTTTGTGTGGGGTTTGAAAATTTAACATTCCTGGCCTTTTTGTGATGCAACTATTTATTCCTTATCTAATATATACGCATGGATTTTTTCTATATAATGGAACTTGCTGTTCCAGTTTCTCAATCAGAGAACATTATTCAAACCGTTGTCTACAAAAACGATGAATAGAGTATGGCACAGCCTGTAAAAGGTATGATAGAGCATTTAGTCAGAAAAGGCATGGAATCTACATCAATACCTGGGTTTATAGGAGATTGAGAAAAATAGGTTCAAAACTCGAATAGATATGATTTATCGAAATATTAGTCCATAGTCGCGGTTTGACCATTATTATATCTGGAACTCGTGCCAGAGTTTTTTGGCAGCAATGCTATACAATGTATTCCCCACTTTATTTTTTCAATCTATCCCCTGCTCAGATATTGCAATGAATTCAAATGGATACCACAATATATGGAATGCTCATATATTGGCATAAAAAATGCGTTACATATCAGATAGTTATGATCGAAGGTTTGATGAGCAATAATAGCAGGAGGTATAAGGGAGAGCGGTTGAGGTTTTGACTGCCGTGAATAATCTATACTTTGTTGATTTTTCATGTTTTGGCACGTAGATTCTTCAGGAGGCCGCGGATTCTCCTCTGACAAACAGATAAATCAGTCATAAAGTTATTTTAAAAAATAGATACACCGCGAAAGGGCAAACCCGCCGAAAGGCGGCGACGCAAAACCACGGATCTACAGCCGAAAGGCTATGACAGCCGGGTTGCCGAAGGTTACTTTGTATGACGCCTTTGGGTAGGGATGCCCAAAGGCGTTTTTATTTTGCAGTGACTCTTCCTAAATAGCACCGGGCATGGGAGAGAGAAATGGTGTTGGTACTTTTTAGATGTCAGCAAACAAGGATAGGGGGATCTTAATACCCTAACCTCAATCAGTGGTTAAGCTGGTACATGCCACCCGAGATGCCAATAAAGGGTATTCGATCCATCCAGTAGATCCTGATGTAGGTTTTGGAAACTTATGCAATCCCTCTGTGGCCTATCAGTAAGGAAGAAGGGGAACTAATTGACTCAGGGAATCAATCACGGAATTTCCGGTTTTGATCATTCAGAAAAAAGCTACATAGTTTTGCATTATTATATACGGTACTCAAAATGAAAGATAAAGCCAAAGTAAAAGAGCAACTCATTGCTAAACTGTCAGAATTGTGCAAATGCGTTACTCAATTGCAAGCACCAGAAACCGAACGCAACCAGGCAGAGGAGATGCTGAGAGAGAAAGAGAAAGAATTGGAGCTCAAGACCAGAAAACTTGAGGAGGTAAATACCGCACTGAAAGTCTTGTTGAAACGAAGGGATGAAGATAAAACAGAGCTTGAAGAAAAGGTCTTATCCAACCTAAAGGAACTGATTGTCCCGTATCTGGAAAAATTGAAAAAAAGCGGGTTGGATACCAGGCAAAAAGCCTATTTAAGGATCCTGCAATCCAATCTAAACGACATCATCTCACCATTTTCTCACAGATTGTCCTCCAAATATTTGAACCTTACTCCAGCAGAAATTCAGATAGCAAACCTTGTAAGGCATGGTAGCAGCATAAAAGAGATTGCAAAAATGTTGAATGTATCTACTCGGACGATTGAGTTTCACAGAGGAAATATTAGGAAGAAGCTTAGCATAAAGAATAAAAAAGCAAACCTTAGATCACACCTGTTATCCATCAATTAACACGTGTTTTAGTCCCGTATTTTACTGGCAACAATCCAGTCTTGTTTTTTATTGAACTTCTGTCATTGTACAGCATAGTACCATCGATCTCAACAGAGGCGAAGGGACAACATTTGCGATTACATTTGGAAAAACAAAATATAGAGAGAGAAAGTAATAAAATGGCAAAAACTAAGATATTGGTTGTTGAGGATGAAATCATCATCGCCAAAGATATACAAAATACATTAAAAACTCTGGGATATGATGCTCCTGCTATTGTCTTATCTGGCGAAGAAGCCATTAAGAAAACAGAGGAGATAAAGCCAGATTTAGTGCTGATGAATATTACTTTAAAAGGAGAAATAGATGGTATCGAGGCTGCTGCTGAAATCCGTAATCTTTTTAATATCCCTGTGGTGTACCTTACTGGTTATATGGATGAGGAAAGGCTAAAAAGGGCAAAGACAACAGAGCCTTTCAGCTATCTAATTAAACCCTTCAATGAGAGAGAACTGCACAGTACCATTGTCAGGGCTCTCAAAAAATAGGGTCAATCCCCTAACAAACCCTTGCCTTATGATGGTTTTTATGTTTCAATTAAACACGGTAGCCAACAATACTATGCCGCTACAGAGATTGAAGATGTTTGGTCGTTCGACCTTGAGGCCTTTCGGCCCTGAGCTCAAGACCGAGGGGCTCTCGACAGGTTGTCAAATGGCGCAACACTTGCTCTCTATCTCTATTTCATTTCCCACTTTTAACCTGTGACCGTTCAACGAGAAGCCCGTTACTCCCGATGACATCCTGGAAAGTGCATAATCCTATAAGTTTCACTGGCGAATCTGACAGGGCTTTTATTTGGCAATTATTGTAAACCTTGAATAACATCGTGAAGCAACGTTATCAACCCGGGGGATTTTCTAATGGGCAAAAAACCACCCTATGAACAACTGGAACAAAGGGTCAAAGAAGCAGAGAGAGAAGTGGTTAAACGTAAGCGGGGAGAAAAAGAGCTGGTGAAACGTGAGGAGCAGTAGCGCATGCTCATGAGCGAATTCAGAAAAAAATAATAAAAGGCAGGCAATTATCTGAACGAATAGACACGATTTATCGAAATATTAGTCCATAGTCGAGGTTTGACCCTTACTGTTTTTTTATGGTAAGTGTAAGTGGAGGATGTTCTCATGACCACAAAACCAACCTATGAAGAATTAGAGCAAAGGGTTAAGGAGTTAAAAAAGGAAGTCGCTAAGCATAAGAAGACGGAAGAAGTGATACAGAACCAGGCATATAATCTGGGCGAGCGGGCCAAAGAACTGGATTGCCTCTATGGCATCTCCACGCTTATCGAAAAACCGGATATCTCACTTGAGGAGATCCTTCAAGGAGTAGTCAATTTCATTCCTTCCGCCTGGCAGTATCCAGAGATCACCTGCGCACGAATTATCTTAGAGGGCAAAGAGTTCGGAACAGAAAACTTCAGAGAAACCACCTGGAAGCAGGCCATGGAGATCAGAGCCCATGGCAAGACCATTGGCACCTTGGAAGTCTATTGCCTGGAGGAAAGAGTAAAAAAAGATAAGGAGCCTTTTCTGGAAGAAGAAAGGAAATTGCTCACTATGATTGCAGAGCGATTAGGACATATCACTGAGCGCAAGAGAGCAGGGAAAAGAATTAAACACTTAAGCCAGGTGCTTCGTGCCATCCGAAACGTCAATCAGCTCATCACAAAAGAAAAAGACCGTGACAGGTTGCTGAAAGGTGCGTGTGACAATCTTACGCAAACTCGTGGTTATTATAACGCATGGATCGCTCTATTGGATGCGAATAGGGATTTGGTGACAACCGCTGAATCCGGTTTGGGCAAGGATTTTTTGCCAATGGTTGATTGGTTGAAGGCTGGCACGTTGACTGACTGCGGAAAGAAGGCGCTCAGACACGCAGGGGTGGTGATCACCCAAGACCCACCCTCCTCCTGCACTGATTGTCCCCTGTCGGGTCAATACGGTGGGAGAGGGGCGATGACTGTTAGGCTCGAACATGATGGAAAGATTTACGGAATAGCATCTACCTCCACCCCCATAGATTTCCTCTCTGATGAGGAAGAGCAATCTTTGTTCCAAGAGGTAGCTATAGACATTGCCTTTGCCCTGCACAATATAGAACTGGAAGAAAAGCGCAAAAAGGCAGATGATTTGCTAAGGGAAAGCGAGGAGAAATACCGCCTGCTCGCAGATAATGTCACAGATAATATTTGGGTAATGGATCTCTCCTCCTTACGCGTTACCTACGGCAGCCCTTCTGTTAAGAAAGTTCTGGGCTACACTGACAATGAGGTGATGAATCGTCCTGTACAGGATTTTCTTACCCCTCAATCCCTGAAGTCGATGATGGATGTTTTAAAGGAGGAAATGGCAGGGGAGCAGAGCGAAAAGGCAGATCCATCAAGGAGCCGAACACTGGAAGTGGAACAGTATCGCAAGGATGGCTCCACTGTTTGGACCGAAGTCACGGCAAGTTTTCTACGGGATGCCAACGACAAAGCAACTGCTGTTATTGGTGTCGCCCGCGACATCACCGCCCGCAAACAGGCCCAAGACAAACTCACCGCCTCCCTCAAAGAAAAAGAGGTGCTCTTAAAGGAGATCCACCATAGAGTAAAGAATAACCTTCAGGTCATTGCAAGCCTGCTCAATCTCCAATCACAGCACATCACAGACAAAGACTCCCTTGCGATGTTTCAAGAAAGCCAGAACCGTGTCAGGTCAATGGCACTGATCCATGAGAGTCTCTACACCTCTGAGGATCTCTCACACATTGACATTGCCTCCTATATACACTCCCTTACACACCAGCATCACCACCTATCGCACCGCATCATCCCGTGTGAGTATGAATATCGCCATCACCGATATCTTCCTTACTATCACCACTGCCATTCCCTGCGGATTAATCATTAATGAGCTGGTGACAAATGCCTTAAAGCATGCCTTTCCAAAAGAACAAGACGGCACCATTACCGTGTCCATGACCCCATCCACAAACGACCACCTCATCCTCACGGTCAGTGATACAGGTATCGGCTTTCCAAAGGAGATTGATTTCAGGAATACCACGACCCTGGGCATGCAGCTGGTCATCAGCCTGGTAGAACAGCTCGATGGCACCATCACACTGGACAGGAGCGAGGGGACGAAGTTTCGGATAGAGTTCAGAACGCAGCAGTAACAGAGGCCTTTTCTGTCCTTAAAGAGCCGAATGTTGGGTGGTCATTCTGGATAAAGGCTGGAATTAATTCCTAATAATAGGATAATTGATTCCATAGAACACATTCCATACAATTTAGATGAGGTGTCCCTTCTGTTGAGCTAACCAGTTAAAATCTAAGCACATATTCCTACGTTAAAATGGTGCATGATTTTTGCATACCCTACACAGAAAGCAATCTATGCTGTTCACAAGGATTGCTCCGTGCTTTGATTCGCATACGCAGTGCGATAGTGTAATGAATTTGCTCGGATCAACTGTCTTAAACCCTGTGATCCATTAGATCCAAGTTTATGTCCGAGGGCAGGTTGAAGAGAACTTAGCCAAAGTCTAAATAGGTTTGTAATTGAATTTATGAAATGAAGGGCTTTGTTTTATGGTTTGGAAAAATAAGAATTGACCAAATTTAAACTTGAAATTAAAATTTATCCATGATATAAAATAATCCCATGCTCCCCAGAACTTTAGAGACCACGATCAAAAAGGCCATGAAAACCTTTCCGGCTGTGCTCATAACCGGGCCCAGACAGTCAGGAAAGACCACCCTTTTGACCGAAAGATTTGCCAGGACCCATCAGTTTGTCTCACTAGAAAATCCGGATATTCGGGCGAGGGTCCAAGAGGACCCTATTGGTTTCCTGAAGGCAAATCCACCCCCTATAATCCTGGATGAAATACAGTATACCCCCGAATTGCTCCACTATATAAAATCATCCGTCGATGAGGACCGCACACCTGGCCAATGGCTCCTATCAGGTTCCCAAAATTTTGCTCTCATGCAGGGTGTCAGTCAATCTCTATCCGGCAGAGTTGCAGTCCTCTCCCTTTTGCCTTTTTCTCTGGGTGAAAGCCATGGCTTTGGAAACAGAAAGTTGAGCATTGATATCATCCTTGAAAATATCTTCCTCGACACTGAGAAAACAAAAAAAGTAAGGCCTAAGACCCCATCTTTTGCGCTGGATGATTGGCTGCTTCGGGGGGCGTATCCTGAAATCAGGGCGAACAGGGATGTTGACCGGCAACTTTGGTGTGCGGGCTACATCCAGACGTATCTGGAAAGAGATGTCCGCCAGATTGTAAATGTGGGTGACCTCAATACCTTTAATCGGTTCTTAAGGCTATGTGCTGCCAGAACCGGTCAGATCCTTAACATGTCGGAACTGGCGAGGGATGTGGGTATGAGTGTCCCTACAGTCAAAAAGTGGCTGAGTGTCCTTGAAGCCAGTTATCAGATATATCTTCTGCCACCTCATTTCAATAACCTGGGTAAACGGCTCATAAAAAGCCCAAAATTATATTTTATCGATACTGGAGTAGCAACCTATCTACTCGGACTTCATGCAAGCGAACCCACGTTGCAAGGGCCTATGATTGGCCCTCTTTTTGAAACCATGGTCGTATCTGAATGGATTAAGGCCTTCTATCACAGGGGAGAAAGACCCGAATTGTATTACTGGCGTTCAAAGGCAGGAGTAGAGGTTGACCTCATTGCGGACCGAAATGGCAGGCTTTATCCCATAGAGATCAAAGCGACGTCCACCCTATTTCCTGCCCATGCTGAATCCCTAAACAGGTGGCGGGCTTTGGCCGGGGATTTGGCTTCAGAAGGAATTATCGTGGCGAACATATCCGAACCATTGAGGCTCAAAGATTGTCAGGCCATCCCATGGGAAAAGGGGCTGGATATGATCTGAAAGACTTCCGGCAACAACGCAGAATTCGTTAATGTGGAGCCCCACGGGCAAGCCCGCCTTACTTCTGGCTGGCAAGCCTGTCGAGAGCCCTTCGGCCTTGAGCTCAGGGCCGAAAGGCCTCCAGGTCGAACGACCCGTGGCACCACTTAGTTTCGCCGATTCGCTTTGCGAACGGCGGGACTTTGTGGCACGACATCCCGACCGTCAGCGCATTCATCCACGGTTAAAGCCGTGGCTTTCTGCAGTCGGGGTAAACGGGTTCAACTAGCGGCAACCAATAAAAAAATGTTTACCATGGTTATTTGGGCAATAGAGCCTGTCGAGGTTTGATTCTAATGACCTTACTCATGAACGAATTCAGAAAAGAAAAGGATAAACAATTATCTGATCGAATAGGCATAATGTATCGAAATATTAGTCAATAGTCGAGGTTTGACCCTACTATTTCTCGGGGAGGGATCATTTACGTATGGATCTACAGAAAAAATCTAAACGTCTTTGGCTGCGCTATGTCGTTGCTATAGGCCTTATTGCTGTGGGCATGGGCCTGCGGATATGGCCGCTGGGCGGTCTGGGATTGCGTATTCCCTACGTGACGTTCTATCCGGCCGTGATGGCCGCCGCTCTCTATGGGGGATTTAACGCCGGCTTGCTGTCGGCGGTTCTCTCGGTTCTTGTAGTTATATTCTGGGCGCCCACTGGCCAACCCTTCGTCGATGATCCCGGTGATTACCTGGGCATGGCTGTCTTCTTCGTGAACTGCATGATTGTCTCCGGCATAAGCGAGGCGATGCATCGCGCCCGGACACGAGCCACAGAGGCAAAGGAGCAGGCCGAATCGGCCAACCGGGCCAAAAGCGTATTCCTTGCCAACATGAGCCACGAACTGCGCACGCCACTCAATGCTATCCTCGGATTCTCAAAGCTGATAAGTAATCACCCGGACACTACTGCGGAGCAGAGGGAACATTTGGACATCATTTCCAACAGCGGCGAACACCTGTTGAATCTGATCAACAATGTGCTGGACATCTCCAAGATCGAGGCCGGTCATATGGTGAGGGAGGATGCCACTATCAATCTGGACATGGTCCTGCGTGAAATCGAATCATTAATGTCTGTACGAGTAGAGCAGAAAGGGCTGAGCTTCACCATTGAGCAGTCCCCGGATCTCCCCAGCACTATCACAGTTGACTCGGGCAAGCTGCGCCAGGTGCTGATTAATCTGATCGGAAATGCCATCAAGTTCACCGAGAGCGGTGGGGTGTGTCTCCGGGCCGAGGTCGCAAAACAGGAGTCGCCGCACTTGACCCACGTGCGTTTCGAGGTGGAGGATACCGGCATCGGCATTCGCGAGGAGGATAGGGAGATTATCTTCTCCCCCTTCGAGCAAAAGATTGGCAAGCCGCTTGCAGAAACCGGAACTGGATTGGGGCTGACCATATGCAAGCAGTACGTTGAATTCATGGGCGGGCAAATCGGAGTTACGAGCGAACCGGGCAAAGGCTCGGTATTTCACTTCGAGATGCCGGTAGAGGCCATTCCGCCATCAAAGGATAGTATAACCGAGCTGGAGCACAAACGCGTTACAGGGCTAGCAAAGGGGCAACAACACTACCGCCTCCTCATTACCGAAGACCAGCCGGAGAATCGCCTGCTCCTAAAGAAGCTGCTTGAGCCCCTGGGCTTTGATATTCGCGAGGCGGTCAACGGAGAGGAGGCGATGGCGCTGTTCGAACAGTGGCACCCCCACCTGATCTGGATGGACATCCGCATGCCGGTAATGAACGGGCTGGAAGCGGCCCGACGCATAAGGGAAAGTGATGACGGCGCCCATACCAAGATCGTCGCCCTTACGGCCCATGCTCTGGAAGAGGAGCGGCGCGAGATTTTGGAGGCGGGTTGTGATGATTTCATACGGAAGCCCTACCGGGATACGGAGATTTTTGACGCCCTGGCGAAACATCTGGGTGTGCGCTTCCTGTACGCCGATGAACAAGCACAGCCTGCTACCACCGAGGAGGACGAGCTGGATGTGGCGCAACTAAAGAAGCTGTCTCCGGATTTGATCGAAAAGTTGCGGGAGGCCGCAGTGCTGTTGGATGATCAGAGCTGCCTTAAGGTGGCCGGAATGATTAGCGATCATAATCACGAACTAGGCGAGTGTTTGCGCTGCATGGTAGAAAACTTGCAGTACAGAGAAATGCTTTCGATTTTGGATACCATACATGGTAAACGTTCATAGGTTCAGGCCTGCCCTGGCGCGACTTGATGTGCATTCCTTGCACGACCGCACTGAATGCTACGCCTAGAGTTTCTACGCAATGGGACAGGGAAGCCATGTCTGGGCCAGGGGTTTCCCGATGAAATCGGGATTCAGGGTTAGAGGACAAAATTGAAGACCAGAAGTCCTTGTAAAACATGCTGGTTTTGCTACATAATTGCCAAATATCATGTTCCAGATTTGTAGGGATGTGGAAGCGGTCGATTATCCCGTACAAAACGTTTAAAAAATGACGTATGGTGATGAGAATGCAACCTTTGAATCTCTGAACCTTTGAACCCGTGAACGGTTACCTTAACTGGAGGTGTATCCACATGAGCACCGTCACTATTAATCCCGCTTCAACCGGGGATATTCTGATCGTCGACGATACCCAGTCCGACCTCAAGTTGCTGTCGGACATCCTAAGAAAGGCCGGCTACACGGTACGGCCTGCCAGCGATGGCGAGTTGGCCCTTCGCAGTGTGCAGGCTAGGAGCCTGTCCGAAAATAGCATTATTCCCTCAAAAAATTGCGATAGTATTCTGAAACATACACATGTCTAAATCTTAAGTCAACGAAAACACAATGATAGAAAAACATGATTTACTAGCAATAA
>Ga0315532_1000259_pt1 | contig 42940 bp, 50 predicted proteins | sample SalMarWE160370MG_FD_203082 | JGI IMG/M metagenome (GOLD analysis project Ga0315532, IMG submission 203082) | Salt marsh sediment microbial communities from the Plum Island Ecosystem LTER, Massachusetts, United States - Salt Marsh Sediment WE1603-70 ...
AACCAGGTCGGCACCATCATCCACGGTAAGCTGGGGTTTGTTATCCAGGGCAGTGTTGATGTGCTGGTAGTATGTTTTCTCATCCTCCCCCCGGATGGCATTAACCGGGATGCCGTATTCCACCAGTGCCGCAGCGACATCGTCCTGGGTGCTCAGGGGGTTAGCCGCGCACATGACGATGCTGGCTCCCCCCTCCTTTAAAGCTAGTGCCAAGTTTGCCGTTTCGGTGGTAATGTGGAGGCAGCCCGAAATTCGTATTCCCTTTAGCGGCTTCTCCTTGGCAAATCTGTCTTTGATGAGCCTTATTACCGGCATCTCGCGGGAAGCCCACTCTATCCGCTTTTTACCCTCGGTAGCCAATGAGGGGTCTTTTATATGGTATTGATTTTTTATCTGCCTCACCCCCTTAGAGCCAATTATACTATAATTTTAGAATTATGTGGCGCTTAGCCACTCTCGCAGCTCTTTCAGCACTTCTTGGTGGTTGGCTCTGGTTACCGTTATCAGATTTACCTGGGGCTGGCGCTTGATGGCGTCGGCGTAGGGGTTGGGGTAGAGCATGATAGTCCCCAGGAGCCTCTTCCCGCTGCTGATTATGCTCTGCACAGTTTCCCTGAATTTAGCCGAGAATAGCTCCATCTTGCCGATTTCATCAACAACGACCAGGTCACACTCCTTCAGTGCTTGGTTAAGGGCGGAAACGCCTATCTTATCCAGGCTTTCAATATCAACCCCGTACTTGCTCACCCGATGGGGACTGTCAATATTGATATGGGATAGTATAGCCGTCTCTCCGTCGAGGGTAACCAGCCTGAAGCCCTGCCTTACCCCCCGGCTCCTTATCTCCTCGGTGTAGAACCCCCCAGCCCTGCCCTTCATACCGGCGACGGCTTGTTTTATGAGGCTGGTTTTGCCCGTTCCCGGCTGCCCGGTGAGCAGATAGACCTGCTTCATTTCTTGGCGCTCTTGGACTTTGCCTCAGCCTTCTTGGCTTTTGCCTCAGCCTTTCTTCTTAGCTCCAGCTTCTTTTTCTTGCGCCGGTGCTTTAGGATGGCTACTCGTCTTGCCTTGTTCATCTCCTGCCACCATTACCTGCGAAGAGCTGGGCAAAGCGGGCAAAGGAGCGGTCGTAGGTTTTCTCAACCTCAGGGGGAAAGACACAGGCAGGGAGCTCATCGCGCTCAAGGTGGTACGAGATGCACTCACAGCACTTGCCTTTTCTTGAGCACGGCTCGTAGGTGCAGTTGCACTTGGCTTTGTTGGCATCAATCTGGCATTCCATTATATATACCGCTTTCTTATATTTGCCGATAGCTCAGCCAGCAGCTCCAGAGCCCTGCCCGCCGCTTCCTCACTTATCGATGCCAGCCCGCAGCTGGGGGTAAGCAGCCCCTGTTCTATCAGTTGCTTAAAGGGGACGCCGTTTCCGGTGAAGGGCGCCATTGCTGCCTCAAGGCGGTCTTTGAGGCTGGCTACCGTCTCTTTCTTTATGGATGGTTCGTCGTTGGGGACAATCCCCCAGGCAACGACCCCACCTTTATCCAGGAACCCCTTGATTTCCGCAGGATAGAGGCTCAGCGACTGGGCATAGTTGTAGGCATCAAAGCTCAGAATATCAAAACTGGTTTCTAGTAAAACTGACCAGTCGGTGTTGCCGCAGCAGTGGACTCCCTTGAGACCGCTGATGCCGCCAAAGACCCCTTCCAGCAGGTTGACCACCCTCTCCCGGGAAAGGTTCATCGAGACCGAGCCGAAGGTAGCCATATAGGGCTCGTCAACAAAGATGATGGTGTTCTTTGAGATTTTGCTTAGCTCTTTCTCCTGCCAGCTTGCCTTCAGGCGGAGCAATTTTGCCACCACATCACCCAGGGTATCATCGTAGATTATGGCTCGCTTTTCACTATCGGTGACGGTCAGCCCCCAGGTGATAGGTCCGGTTACATGACCCTTGACCGCTATAGGCGCCAGGTTTTTCAGGTCTAAAAAGCTATAGAGTCCGGCGGCGTAGTCCTTGGTGATGGGGTATTTATCAATATCGTTTTCCAGGTAGGCGGTGTAGAACTCCTCCAGCGGCTTAGCCAGGTCCTGGGCGCGGTCAATGTATAAACTCTTCCCTCTCAACACCGCCCCGGGGAAGCCCTCGCTGAACTGGACGCACATGTTCTCCAGATGAGAACGCCCGGGTAGCTGGGGCCAGGCGGGGATGTCCTTCAGGTAGCGGCTGACCTCGGAGCATGCCTTTGAGGGGTCGGTGTGGGGCATGCTGCCGATAGCCGTTATTCGGCAGCCAAAATCCATTTATTATCCCCCTTTAGGTATTTGCCGATGAGCAGCTCCAGCTTTTTCTTCTGCTCCGGCGGTATTAGCTTGGGGTCGGTGATGAGCGCCGTCTTCAGGGCGCTGGCACAGTCGCAATCGCGCTTCTGCGGCATCCTTGCCACCGCCAGCTTGATAATATTCTTCGCCGTGTCAATGTACTTATGCATGATATTCAGGACCATCTCTACCGTAACCGGCTCCAGCTTCTCCTGCCAGCTATCATAGTCGCTGACGCAGGCAATGCTGGCGTAGCAGATTTCCGCCTCCCGCGCCAGCTTGGCTTCGGGCAGCATCGTCATGCCGATAATATCCGCCCCCCAGGAGCGGTACAGCCTTGACTCCGCCCTGGTGGAAAATGCCGGACCCTCCATGACTACATAGGTGCCTTTAGGGTGGACAGGAGCCCCTGTTTCATTAGCCGCCTCAACTAAAATCCGGCTCAAGACGGGGCAGAAGGGCTCGGCGAAGGGGATGTGGGCGACAATGCCCTCGCCGAAGAAGGTGCTTTCCCTTTGCTTGGTGCGGTCAATGAGCTGGTCGGGGATAACCAGGTCTCCGGGCTTTAATTCCTTCTTAAAACTCCCCACCGAGTTGACGGAGATGATGTGCTCCACCCCCAGCGACTTCAGGGCGTAGATATTGGCTCTATAGGGGACTTCGGCGGGGGAGAGGCGGTGCCCCCTCCCGTGGCGGGGCAAAAAGGCGATGCCTGTTTTCTCCAGCCTGCCGATGATTATGCTGTCGCTGGGCTTGCCGAAGGGGGTGTCTATATGAACTTCTTCAATATCGGTCAGCCCCTCAATCTGATACAGCCCCGTCCCCCCGATGACCCCGATTTTAGCTTGAGGCATTAGACCTCCTATTTACCATACACAATTACATTTTATAGTTTTATAATCCATCCCTAATCTTCCCCACATTGCCAACGTTTCTTTGCAAAGGGCAACATTACTGTAACTATAATTTTCCTTTAGCAGATTAATGATGGTGGCATAGGTTTCGTAACGGATTTTGAAGTCTACTTTTTTACCCCAGTTGGATTTCTCCGTGAGGTATCCGACCCAGCTTGTATCCTTACTTCCGTTGATGGTGGTTTGTAGTCCTCTTAATGACCCCAAGGTAATTCGCTCTGGCGTAAAACTATCAAAGATTTGGTTAATGAGATTTGTATATTGCACTTTCCAGTCCGGGACAGGAACTACGGGGTCAATTCTTATTCTTACCTCGTAACCAGCTTGGCTGAGTTTTCGCCCAGCCTCAATCCTTCTATCGACTGAGGGAGCGCCTTTTTCCCATCTTTTGGCTACTTCATCTGCATTAAGGCTAAAACTAATAATGGCTTGATTATGAGGGTTAATCTCCAAGAGGTGCTTTACATTATCCGACTTAGTTACGAACAGTACTTTATGCCTATTCTGTTCCTCAAATATAGGGATAATAAATTTAGAGAAGGGTTCTTTTAAACCTTCCCCCATCAGGGAATCAGCTATCTCGCCAGTATTAAGGATTTCAGGAGTTGTTACCTCTTCAAGGAATTTTCTGGTGTGCATTTCTACTTTCTGGCGGTCTTTAAATACTGGTTTTGTCTTTGTGGGCTGAAATCTGAAAGTTCCTTTGAGGTAACACCAAGCGCAATCGAAGGGACAGCCATAAGCCCACTTTAGTTCAATAAAATGTGGGCATATAACATCAGCGCTCCTGGTGGGTAACGGCGTTTTATCAAACCTAGTAATTATTGAGCCGTCGCCAACGCGTTCCACTAAACGGCTCTCCTTGTTATTTATCAATTGATAGGTGCTTGTACGTAAATTCACAATATCCCCTTTAACTATTCTTAGCTGTTATTAAGCTCAAACAACTTTCTATGTATTGAATCTTTTCGACCGACCACTCCTGAATATAATTGTGCACCTAATTTATGCTTGCTGGCAAAAATTAAATAATAGAGCGGGATATTTGCTCGTGTCCTTTCAAGCACGCCGTCTTTTATGTTTTGCTTTGGGTATCCAATTTCAATCAGGCCGCTTTCGTATGCGTCAAGTACACGCCTCGCGTTAATACGGCCACCACTAATGATTTCATTTGGGAAAACCTCCCAGTCTACATTTGGTGGGAAAAACTGCTTCATTTCAAGGTTAGGTTGGAAGATATTTCTTCTTGCCATGCCTATTTGAAATGTTATAAGTAAATCAACTGCTCTCGCTGTGGTTAATTTTGTAATTGTATCGAATTTTATTTCTAGGTAATACGGATCAATATAGGCAAGGCAGATTGAGTATTTAGGTATTTTATGCAGTATCTCATCTACTGCTAGGTTACAATCTTGGTTAATATAATCTATATCATAACTGTAGCTTTGAGTACGTTTTTTCAACGCCTCAATATACTCAAAATTAATATCGTTGAAATAATAATGGGTAAACGGTATATCACAATTTAGTGCTAAAAGCGGTGAACCACTGAATTCCTTTTTTGTGCCTTTAATGATGCATTTGCCTGGTCCCGAAAATAGGTCAATATAGATTCTATTCTTCCATCGTTTGTAAGTCGCGGTATTAAAAGTAGTGCAGTACTTCTCTAGGTGACTTAGTTTATCTACGGCCCAATTGCCAAACTCTATTGCTAAGTAGCCGTCAGATGCTATAGTATAACCTTCATCGCTCATACTTTCTAGTCCCCTCCCCATACGGCTCTCTTATTATACCACTCTCGGTAATGATGGCGGTTATGTAGCGGTGGGGGGTGACATCAAAGGCGGGGTTGGCGGCTTTAACGCCGGCGGGGGCGATGGCTACCCCCTGAATACGGGTTACCTCCTCAGGGCTTCTCTCCTCAATGGGGATTTCATCACCTGAGGCAAGCGTCATATCAAAGGTGGTGGTGGGGGCGGCGACATAGAAGGGGATATTGTTCTCCTTAGCCAGCACCGCCAGAGTATAGGTGCCGATTTTATTGGCGGTATCGCCGTTTGAGGCAATCCTGTCAGCGCCGACGATGACGCAGTCAACCTCCCCCCGGCTCATGAAATAACCGGCCATGGAGTCGGTGATGAGGGTGAAGGGGACTTTAGCCTTTTTAAGCTCCCAGGCGGTGATTCTTGCCCCCTGGAGGAGGGGGCGGGTCTCGGTGGCGATAACCTTGAGCCTCTTGCCCTGCTCCCTGGCTTTTATAATTACGCCGAGGGCGGTGCCGTAGCCGGCGGTAGCCAGCGCTCCGGTGTTGCAGTGAGTCAGGACGGTAAAGCCATCTTCAATCAGCCCGGCGCCGAGCTGGCTCAGCCTTCTGGTTGCTTCAGCCTCCTCGGCATGCAGCCTTATGGCTTCGTTGACCAGCGCCGTTTTAATCTGCTCTATGTCTTTAGCCGACTCGGCTACTTTTTGCATCCGTTCTATGGCGCGAAAGAGGTTTCTGGCGGTGGGTCGGGTGGTGGCGATGGCACGGGTAATGGGGCGGAGCTTTTTCAGGAAATCATCCCTTGTCTTAGCCTTGATTTTAAGGGCGCCGAGGGCGACCCCATAGCCACCAGCTACCCCTATGGCGGGAGCCCCCCTTATTTTCAATCCTGTGATGGCTGAGGCTATATCCTGGTAGCGGCTAGTCTCCAGATAGACCTCTTTTTGGGGGAGTTTGGTCTGGTCGAGGACTTTTACCCTGTCGCCAAGCCATTCGATAGCTTTCATCAGCGTCTAGCTTCGCATGCTTCTTTGGAAGAGTATGATGCCGATGGTAAAGATAATAACTGCCCAGCCGATGAGAAAGAGAAAGTCGTTGCTTACTGCCTCCATCCCCACCCCCCGAACCAGGATGCCCCTTGAGGCATCAATGGCGTGGGCATAGGGGAAGGCGTAGGCGAGACCCCTCAGGTATTGGGGCATCATCTCTATGGAGAACCAGCACCCGGATAGCATCGCCAGCGGCATGGAAATCAACCAGCAAAGGGGCTCTGCCTGCTGTTCTGTTTTGGAGAGCGAGGCGACGACCATCCCCACGCCAATGCTGCACAGGCCGGCGAGGAAGAAGATAAGAAATGCCAGCCAGAAGTTGCCCACGATATCCATGCCCAGCAAGCAGGCAGCAACCATGAAGATTATTATCTGGGCGATGGCGATGACCACCAGGTAAAGGGAGTATCCCAGAATGAAGTCCACGGGTCTGGTCGGCGTTGTCAGCAGGCGGGAGAGCATCCCCTTCTCCTTGTCGCGCACCACTGTTCGCGCCGAGGTTGGTATCAATATCAAAAGCCCGAAGATTATTATCCCTGGACCGATAAAGTCAACATAGGTTATCTCAGTTTCAATATGGATGGGGGTGGCATCAATGGTCAGCGGTATCTCAATACGGGCGAAGGCGCGGGCGACAGCGTTGATGATGGAAATAAGCTGCTCTGATATTATCAGCTCGCTTTCATCATAGGTCATCTGGAGGGTAATATCGGCTTTTTCGCCCTGCCAGCTCCGGGATACCTGCTGACCGAAGCCCGCCGGAATAACGATATAGGCGTCCAGCTCGCCGAACTTGAGGTCTCTGAGGGCGGTATCGGCATCGTCATAGGTGGAAATCTCAAATGCCGGTACCTCAGCCAAGGCTTCATTGACGAAGGCTTGCGACAGGGGGGTATTGTCCTCATCTATCACGCCCACGGGGAGACTGGAGACGGTATCACCGCTGAAGATAGCCCCGAAAAGGAGCATAAACACCAGGGGAAACCCCAGCAGGAAGCCCATCCCCAGCGGGTCTCTATAGGTCTCCCTGAGGTTTCTCTTACACAGCTCCCAGACTCTCATTCTCTCAGCTCTTTACCGGTTAGATTGAGGAAGACGTCCTCCAGGGTCGGCTCCTTGATGTGGGCGGAGCGGACTTTAGCCCCGGATGATTGCAGACGGTCAACGATTTCCCTGAAATCGAGTTTACTGTCGGTAATCAGCATGGTGTCGCCGGTTATGCTTACCTCGGCATATCGGCTTCGCATTTCCTCTATGACCTTGGGGGTAAGGTTCTGGGCGGAGACAATCATGGTGTTCTTTTCCCGCATGCCTGCCTTGAGTTCTTGGCTGCTGCCCAGCGCGATAATCTTACCCTCATCCATGACGCCTATGCGGTCGGCGAGGAAGTCTGCCTCGTCCATATAGTGGGTGGTGAGCAAAATCGTCTTTTCCCCCTTTAACTGGGTAATATATTCCCATATTGCCCGTCGGGCTTGAGGGTCAAGACCGAGGGTGGGCTCATCAAGAAACAGTATCTCGGGATTATGAATGAGCGCCATCATTATATTGAGCCTTCGCTTCATACCGCCGGAGAACTTTCTCACCTGGTCTTTAGCCCGCCCCCCAAGCCCCATTGTCTCCAGCAGCTGCTTTGACCTGCCTTTAAGCTCCGTGGATTTTACGCCGTGAATCCTGCCGATGAGGCTCATGTTTTCTTGGGTGTTGAGGTGCTCGGAGATAGCCGTTTCCTGGGGGGCGACGCCAATGATTTCCTTGATCTTAAACGGCTGCTTGAGGATGTCGTAGCCCATTATCTGGGCGGTGCCTTTAGTTGGTTTCAAGAGGCAGCACAGTATATTGATGGTGGTGGTCTTGCCGGCGCCGTTGGGACCGAGCAGGGCAAAGAGCTCACCCTTTCTGATTTTTAGCTCAATACCGTCCACCGCCACCAGCCCATCGAAGGCCTTGGTCAGGTTAAAGGTCTGGATGGCGAGGTCATCTGTCTTGGCTCGTTTTACCCTGCGTGAGGTCATGGCTAACTCGTTCCTGATATTATGACTATAATAGCATGTTTTCTGTTTATAGCAAGGGTTGACATAGCAAGGAGGGCAAAGTAAACTTTTTGATATGGCTGAGGGTTCGCTGGATATAGACGTGCTGAAGGGTAAGCTCGGGGTGGAGTGGGAGCCGAGGTCATATCCCATTGAGTCGGAGATGGTGCGCCGCTTTACCCGGGCTGTTGGCGACCCCAACCCCCGCTGGCGGGAGGGGACTGTCCCCCCCACCTTTGTTCTGGCTATAGGCTTCGAGCAGTTCGTTGACGACCTAATGTCTTTAGCCGCCTTTGGCACCGTGCTCATGGGCGGCACCGAGCTTGAGTTCTATCACCCCATCAGGCTGGGCGATGTGATAACCGTTGTCTTCAAAATCACTAACCTCCGCGAGCGCCAGGGCAAGATGGGCAATATGGTGTTTATGACCTTTGACAGTAGTTATAAAAACCAGAAGCAGGAGACGGTGGCTAACTGCCGCCAGATGGTTATCGGTTATTAAGATGAAGCAACTTTATTACCAGGATGTCAAAGTGGGTAATGAGGTCACTCCCCTCTCCAAGGAACCGACCACCAAGCAGCTGGTGATGTGGGCGGGGGCGGTGGGTGATTACATACCGATTCACTACGATAAGGACTTTGCCCAGAGCCGCGGCTTGTCCGGCGTTATCGTGCACGGGCAGCTGGTAGGCGCCTTCTTGGGTCAGCTGGTGACCGACTGGATAGGGGAGGGGGGCACACTTAGAAAGTTGAGTTGCAGTTACAAGGGCATGAACTATCCCGGTGAGGCTATTACCTGCAAGGGTAAGGTTACCAAGAAGTATGTTGAGGATGGGCGGCACTATGTGGAGTGCAGCCTGTGGGCGGAGAATCCCAAGGGGGAAAAGACGGCATCGGGGACGGCGGTTGTCATTCTACCAACTAGGGACTCTGGGGATTAATTATCATCAAAGAAGGGGGGCTAGAGAGATGGGCGATTTGCTAAAAGATAGGGTAGCGGTAATTACTGGCTCGGGGCAGGGGGTTGGGAGAGCCATCGCTATAGCGATGGCGAAGGAAGGGGCTAAGGTGGTGACTAATAACCGCCGTGCCGGCGCTGCCGGTGGCGACGCTGAGACCGTCGCCGGCGAGATTAAGATTATGGGTGGCGAGGCGGTGCCCTTCTTTGGTAGTATCTCCGAGTTTGATGTTGCCGAGAAGCTGATACAGGCGACGGTAAAGAGCTTTGGCCGGGTGGACATTCTGATAAATAATGCCGGTGCTGACGCCCCGCGTATGGTGTGGAATATGACCGAGGAGGACTGGGACAGGTGTCTGGACTCCTACCTTAAGGGCTCATTCAATTGCATCCGCTTTGCCTCCGCCTTGATGAGGGAGCAGCGGTGGGGGCGGATAATAAATACCACCTCTACTGCCTGGCTGGGCACGGTGGGGCACTGTAATTATGGTGCGGCTAAGGCTGGGATTGTTGGCTTAACTAGGGCTGTAGCCAGGGAGGTGGGCAGGTATGGGGTAACCTGCAATGCCTATGCCCCCACCGCCGCCACCAGGTTTACCATCAGCGGGGAGGTCATTGACGGTTTTAAGAAGAGATATGAAGCCGGGCTTATGACCAAGGAACGCTTTGAGGAGTTGACCAACCCCCCGGCCCCGGAGACAGTAGCCCCGTTTATTATCTATCTGTGCACTGATGCCGCCGCTGATATAAACGGGCAGGCGTTTGATGTTACCGGGGGCAGCATCGCCCTTTACTCCGAGCCGGTAAAAAAGAAGAGCATTGATAAAAAAGAGGGCTTGTGGACGGTAGAAGAGTTAATCGACCTTGTGCCCAAGGTATTGCTGGAAGGATACAAAAACCCGTCACCACCCCAGCCGGCTAAGTAGAGGTTTTTCTACCCGCCCGCCCGCCCATTAGGTCTTGCTTCTTATCACTCTCCCATTAGGCTTTGCGGCTTATCCCCTTTTTCCCACCCACCCGCCCACTAAGGTCGATAAGCAGAGCTCCTGTGGGGGGCAGGGTGGGAAGCAAGACAAACGGGGGGCAGGGTGGGAAAGAATGCCCTGGGGGAGCGGTGGGTGGGAATAGATAAAAGGGCAAAGCCCCTCTAAGATTTCCTGCTGTTTTGGCCCTTGCGGCGTAATTCCATAAGGACAAAGTTATATCCGTCGTAGTTCAGGCGTCCACACGGGGTGAAGCCGCATTTGGCGAAGCACTTTTGCGCCCTTTTGTTTGAGATTAGGGTCTTCAAGTAGATTCGGATGAGCTTGGCGTGTTGAAAGATATGGCGGACAAGGGCACTTACGGCACTGGTACCGTAACCCTTATCCCAGTAGGTGCGGTTGCCAATCATGATACCCAGCTCGGCTTCACCCTTAGCCTTATCAACGGCGTAATATGTGCAGTTTCCAATGTGCTTGCCATCCGGGGTCTCTATAGCGAACCGCTCTCTGTTTGGGGGAGGGTGGCGAAGTTCCTTGGCGTAGTCTGCCAGGTATTGCTGGAAACCAATACTTAGCAGCGGGGCGGCGTCAAGTTGAGCCAGCTCGGCGTCTGTTTTCCAGGCATAATCAACGGCGGCATCGTCAAGTCTCTTTTCCCGGAGCCTGACCTTGTTATTAATAGTCATGCTGCCTCTTTGGTTTTAAAATCGGAAGGATAGCGGCTCTTCCCCACCCTCTAGCTCGTAGAGGGCTTGCTCTGCCGCCTGCTGGATTGTCTCATTGGGGTTATCAAGGCACTGCTCAAGGCAGCCTTTAGCCTCAGAAGCGCCTATCTTACCCAGCGCCTTAACCACCGCCAGCTGAACCTCAACATCGGGGTCGCTGACAAGCTCGATAAGATAGGGGACTGCCTCTTTTTCCCCCAGCTCACCGCAGGCCCCGGCGGCTTCATAGCGCATATCGGCATCACTGCCGGTTAGCTCCCTTAGCAGGATTGGCAGCCAGGAGCGGTTGCAGCTCCTGCCCATGGCGAAAAGGGCGCTAATCTTTAAACCGGGATTGCTACTTTGGTAGGCTTCCATGATAGCTTGTTTCATCTGAGGCAGGCTTAATGGTGCCGCCGCCTCCAGGGCGCGGCGTTTGACTTCTAGGGGCTTGCTTTCAGTGGTAATTATGGTGAGCAAAGCCTTGCTTATTTTGGATTTATGGCTGTGGCGGAGCTTTTTAAGCTCGGCTAACAGGGCGAACTTGCCCAGGGCGGTGGCGGCTACTGCCTGCACCTTCTCCGAGCTATCCTCTTTCAGCAAACTTATTAGTGGGTCGATGAGGCATGTCTCCTCGCTTTCCCACAGACCTTCAATAGCTATGCTCCGCACCTCGTCGTCAGGGTCTTTTAGCCGGCTCTTGAAGATGCTGTCAAAGTTGAGCTCAATGTTGTCCTCGGCTAGCTCAACCAGGCGAGACATAAATTGCCTCCGTTGCTTTGGCTCGATGTTTTCCCATGTTTCGTCCAGAGGTTCCAGCTCTTCCGGACTCAGGTTTGATAGCTGAGCCAGCTTTGAGTTCGCCAGCGACTTATCCGGCTTACTCAGGCTGGTGATAATCTCCTCAATGGGTAGCGACATGGGAGGCTCCATTACTCCTCCTCTTCCCCCTGTTCCCAGATAGGCTGGGTAAAATGGTCGATGTACTCTCCCATCGCCTCAGCCGTAATCTGCTTCATCCTCTCCGCTGCCTCATTAGCCATATCATTTAGCTCGGTCAGGTCAATCTCAATACCCAGCATGATGGTCAAAACCCTGAGCACCGCCAGTGCCGCCATGGGGTTGGGGATGCGGGTGGCGTGCACCGGCACCTCGCCCAGCAGGCAGATACCCTCAACCCCCCTCTCCTTGGCTACGCCCAGCAGCAGACCGTTCAACCCCGATATCTGTAGATTGCCCCTTTGCACCAGGTCATATTTCTTAAGAACCTGGCTCATATGCTGGCTGGTGACCACCCCCCACACCCTGGGCGGTTCGGTGTGGTGGATACTGCTCAGGGCGGCGGCGCAGGTATATACCCGCTTCACCCCGAACCTCTCCCCTATATCGAGGACGCAGTTTGCCAGCTCATACCCCTTGGTTAATGGCTGGTCTTCACTGATGGCTAGTATTATATCACTGCCGCCTTTTTTACTCTTCCAGTAGTAGAAGCGGCTTTCCGGGAACTGCGGTGCCTCTACGATATTGTCCCTGACCACCACCCCGATGGGGTCGAAGAAGTGGGACGGTTCAATCTTCCCCAGTTCCTTGAAGGGGAGCTTTTTCTTCAGGTAGCTGGCGACGATGATTGATACGTTGCCGATGCCGGGCCAGGAAGCCAGCATAATGGGCGATTTGAGCCTTGGTCGGGCGGAGAGCCGGACAAATTCGTTCATTTAACTAACCCTATCCCCTCCCTGTTTTAATTTAGGTTTTTCTACCCACCCAGCCCGCCCTATAAGGGCTTCGCCTCTCTAACTCCCCGTACCTTTTGACTGGCAGTCAAACGGTCTAAAAGCCCTTTTCACTTTAGCGCTTCTCCCTTTCTATTCTATCTCTCTCCTTCATCGCCTGACCATAACCCCACTCGAACCCCAAGATTAAGCCAATTCCCATACCCCAGAGGAGAAAGAAAAATTCAACATTGGTAAAACCCAGTATCAACAGCACAACGAGAAGCAAAGTAACCCCCAAGAGAAAGACCCAAAACCATTTAGTTCTTCTCCAAAAAGACTTCACTTCAATCTCCTTCGCCCCTCTTGCTTAGCCTCTAGCCCTTTAGCTTTTCTGTAGGCTTCTCGTGGGTTAACGCCATTACTTATGAACTCTTGACATCGTAACATACGCTGGTATAATTCCTCCCGCCTCTTTGAGTCAGCCGATTTTAGTTGACTCCAGTAATCTTCCCAAATTTCCTTCTCCTCTTCTTTGTAAGACCTCTCCTGGCTATTGACTATTTTCTTTAATACCCAACCAGCAACCAGAGAAGCTAAGGTAATACTTATGAATAACTTCTCTCCATCCCAATACGCTACGACTAAATAAAACCCTGTGATACAAGCTATAGCAAAACAAAGTATACATAGACCAGCTAAAATATTTAACCGTTTCTTTTCACCCCATTTGCGAAATACTGTTCCGTTGAAATAGCCGTTCATTTCGACTTCCTCCGGGCAGGGAACTTCCAGCCAAGGAAAAAGACCAGAGCTATAGCTATTACTAATCCCAAAGTAAAATGGCCAGTTATCAATTTACTGACGAATGGTAAAATAATTAGAAGGCAGAGGCAGACAAATATATAGAGTATCCAACCGAAAAAGCTCTTCATTATTACTTCAGCCTCCTTCGCCCCTCTAACTCCCCTTACGACATATTATCCTTGGAGTTCACGCTGGTACTCCTGAGCGGAGATCTTGTAGTGCCTCGCAAGCTTGCTAGCGATTGCTCCCATCTCGTCTAATATGCGGGCAAACGACTGATTGGCTGACATCATTTCATTAGCTGTGGGAGCCTGATCGTCTCTTCCGCTTCGGAAAGCCTCTGTGGCCATACCATAAAGACGCAGCAGGTTGAGTTGGTGTGGATAAGATTCATTGAGTTTCGTCTGCAAATCCAGCATGAGCCTACCTCCATTGTTGTCCTCCAAGATGGGCCAGAATTGAGGATTTGTGGTCTCTTTCTGAACCTCTCCCACCACTGCAACGGCTGCGAGCCGTGCTTTCTCAAATTCATCTGATTGCATACCCAAGGGTTGTTCAGCTATGGTCAGCTTCATTGCATCGGTTGCGCTATCAATCCTTGCTATGGCGCGTGACCAGTGACCGAGCAATTCGAGCACCTTGTGGCGTTCATTTGGGTCTATTTTGTGTCCGAACATGCCAGCTTTCCTCCTTGTCACTTGCTCGCCACCGACAGGCTGGGGCAGTAGATGGGGGGTGTGTGAACGAAGCCCCCCACCCATTCCGGCTTGCTGCCGATAGCGGCAACCTCTTTCAGCACTTGGTAGATGTTGCCTGAGACCATGGTATCCTTTACCCTACCCACTATTTTACCACGTTCTACCTTATAACCTAAGAGGACATTGCCGCTAAAGTCGCCGCCCAGGATATTGCCCTGCTCCGCCCCCATGAGCTGCTCAATAATCAGCCCCTCTTTTATATCGCTCAGCATTTCATCAAGGCTGGTCTTGCCCGGGGCAATGACCAGGGTGGTGGGTGAGGGGGTGGGCAGTCCGCCGTTTCTGTTGCCGTTGCCGGTGCTTCTGGTATGAGCCAGGGCGGCGGTTTGCAGGTCGTAGAGAAAATTGGCTACCTTACCTTCTTCGATAAGGGGGGTGCGCTGGCTGGGGACTCCTTCGTCATCACAGGGACGGCTGTTGGGGCGGTAGGCGATGGTGGGGTCATCCCAAAGCGAGAGCCTCGGGTCAAATACATTTTTGCCGAGCTTGTTGCCGATGGGTGAAGCCCCCTCCAGAACTATCTTACCATTAAAGGCCACCATAAGGGAGGGGATTATGGCGCTTGCCACCCCCCGCGGGGTGAGGATTACCGGCAGCTTTCCGCTGGGCACCGAGGCCCGGTTCTTGGCGAGCTCAAGCTGCTTGATTACGACATCGGCTATCTCCCTGGGCTTGGTCAGGGGGTGGCAGGAGCTCTGGCTTTCGCCGACGAAGAGCATATCCGTACCCCGAATCAGGCTGCCCCACATGCTCAGGCTGAAGATGCTCTTTTTGTAGCTTGCCTCCCCGCCGCCGGAGTTCAGGAGGCGGAGCGTGATTATATCTTTAGCCACCATCGCCTCACATATAATATCCGGGGTATGTCTGGTAACCAGGGCGATGAGTTCCTCGCCGAGCTCAATCATCTTCTCTACCCGGATGGACTCGGTATCGGGGTCGAAGATATCAATCTTGGGATATCTGGCTTTTTGGGGGAGCTCAAACCTGGCTTTAACGCCGAACTGCGCCGTTTCGGTGGCATTAGCCACCAGCCTGGTGGTGTCAGTCGGGTCGGTGGTGGAAGCGTAGCCAATCCTGCCTTCCTTGATGATGCGCAAAGCGACACCGGTATTCTGCTTGCCCTGGATGCGCTTCAGGCGGTTAGCCTCGAACTGTACCGGCGTCTCCTCCGAGGAGACCATGAAAACCTCGGCTTCCTCAGCCACCTTTTTGGCTTGAGCTAAAATATCTTCCACTTACCTGCCTCCGACCAGGCACTTACGAATTCTGATATGGGGGCTGCCGTTGGACACCGGCAAGGGCATCTGCTCCCCCTTGCCACAGCCACCACCCTGGTTCATCTCCAGGTCATTACCGATGGCATCGATATTATTAAGGGTGGTGAAGACGTTGCCGCTGAGCACCACCGGTCGCAGGGCTTCGGCGACCCTGCCGTTACGAATCATATAGGCTTCACCGGCGGAGAAGGTGAACATCTCCATGGCCGTGGTGCCGCCAAACCAGTTCTTGGCGTAGACCCCCTCTTTAATATCAGCGATTATATCCTCAAAAGAGGCTTCGCCCGGCTCGATATAGGTGTTGGTCATGCGGACGATGGGTGGGTAGCGGTAGTTGATGGCTCTGGCGTTGCCCGTGGGCTTCTCCCCCATCCTGGCGGCGGTCTCCCGGGAGTGGAGCCTCCCCACCAGCTTGCCTTCGCGGATAAGGTAGGTCTTGACGGCGGGCACGCCCTCATCATCGTATTTATAGCTGCCGCGCAGTTGGGGCACGGCCGCTGAGTCAATGATATTAAGCTTTTCACCGCCGAATTTTTTGCCCAGGACCATAATCTGGCGCAGGCGCTCGTTTTCATAGACAAAGTCTGATTCAGAGAGGTGGCCGAAGGCTTCATGGGTGAAGACGCCGGCCAGCACCGGGTCCAGCACCACGGTGTATTCTCCCCCCTTTACCTGTGGGGCGGACAGTAGCTCCAGGGCATGTTTTGCCGTCCGCTCCACCTGCTGGTGGAGACCGCTTATTGCCTTGAAATCACCGGCACTGCCCACGCTCAATGATGCTTGCTGCACCTCGCCGTCCCCGGCGGCGACGGCACTCAGGCGCAAACTTATATCTGACCTCTCCTGCACGATATGGCTGCCGGCGGAACTTAAGAAAATGACCTTTTTGTGGCTATCACCGTAGGCGATGACTGAGGTCTGGAGCTTTGGGGTGCGCCAGATGAGCTCGTTGTATTCATCAAGAAGCTGCTTCTTCTCAGCCAGTGGCTTAATTGTCGGGTTGTGAGCCGCGGGCACGGTGTCAACTATAGGCTCAACCGGGGCGAGTTTGCTTTCCTCCCTGCCCACCAGTGTTGCCTGTTTTACCGCCAACTCTACCTTGGCGGGGAGGTCTCCGACTTCATTGAAGCTGGCGAAGCCCCAGCCGCCCCTGACCAGAGCGCGTATGTTGCCCCCGGTGGCGGTTGCCTGCCCGATGGATTCAAGCTCTTTTCCGCGGTAGGTGATATAGCTCCTCTGGCTCTCTTCAAGGCGAGCTTCTATGTAGTCGGCGCTATATCCTTTGATGAGGTCGGCTAGCTGGGGGGCAGCGGTTTCAATATTAGTCATGGCAGGACTAGTTTACCTAGCCGCCAGTGGGGCTGTCAATCTATTCCCGCCTAATCGTAAACCTTGCTCAGATACCAGCAGTCATTCAGCATATCGCGGTAGATATCGTAGACCAGACCCTTATTGGTCTTCACCCGGAAGTAATTCTTTAAAATCTCCTTCCCCCACCACTCCTCAGCCACGCGCCACCGCTCGTATACCTTGGTTACGCGCTGTTTCTCTCCGTTTCTGTCCAGGGTTAGAGGCACGCCCTGTATGTTCACCTTTACCTTCAGTTCCTCCGGTTTTTCCAATATCCTAGCCAATTTTTCGCCTCCCCTTCTTTATAGCTTGCGTAAAACTCCGATTACCTTGCCTTGAATCTCAACGTCATCGGCTTTGTAGTACATTGGCTTCATTTCCTTGTTGGCTGGTTGAAGTCTGATTCGCCCCGCTTCATGATAGACCTTCTTCAGGGTTACCTCCTGCTCCAGCTTCAGCCAGATGGCAGCCATCTCGCCGTCTTCAACCTTGGCTGTCTGCTGTATCAGGACGACGTCGCCGTCATCAACGAAGGCGTCAATCATGGAGTTTCCCTTTACCTTGAGGGCGTAGACATTTTTCTTACCCTGGGTCAATTCCTCGGTTAGCTGGAGTGCCTCCTCGGGGACGGTGGTCCAGCTATCGGGGGTGGGCACCGGTATCGGTTTACCGGCGGCGATAGTTCCCAGCAGGGGCACGCGGGAAAGAGCCTCCCGCCTCTTCCCCAGGAGCTGGATGCTGCGGAATACCTCGGGGTCGCGGCGGATATGCCCCTCCTCTTCCAGCATATTCAGGTGGTACTGGACTACTGACGGTGTGCTGATGTTGCACCCTCGGGCGATGTCCCTGACGGTGGGGGCGTAACCCCTTTCGTTAAGGAATTTGCCGATGAAGCCCAGGATGCGCTGTCTGGTATTTGAGGTACGAACCATTGTTATCTCTTAATACATTTGTTCTTAAAACAAGTGTATCATATGAATTAGGACTTGTCAACTGCCCACCCCCACCCCCGTTTTTGGCGTATGTTTTTCTTCCCACCCGCCCGCCCATTAGGCTTTGCGGCTTATCCCATAATTTTCTCTCCCTCCCCTTGGGGGTGGGGCAAGGAGATTGTAAAGAGGTAAAACCTTTTTGGGTGGGCAGGGTGGGAAATAAGACGACTGGGGGCAGATGGGGGTGAGGTTGATAAATGCTCCCCCCATAACGTTGACGGCTCTGGGCTATAATGTTAAAATTTACTGGGGCAGAAAGGGATAGTCTTTGCTTGAATACTTGAGCAGGGACTAACGTGAAGTGTATAGCAAGTTAATCTCTATACGAAGCCGGCAGCGCACGATTTTGAACCAAGGCTTTCGGCTTTCCTTTCGATGTGCCCCGTATCTATCCCGCTTGCTCAAGGCAAGCACTTCCTGACTCCGCTGTGGAGATAGAACGAAGTCCCAGTGTCTTAAAGGAAGGGGGTAAAGATGGCTAAACCAAAGGTCGCCTTCTACTGGTGCGCTTCCTGTGGCGGGTGTGAGGAGACGGTTATTGACCTCAACGAAGACATACTAAAAGTAGCGGATGCGGTGGATATTGTGCTCTGGCCGGTAGCCCTGGATTTCAAGAGGAAGGATATTGAAGCCTTAAAAGACGGAGAGATAGCGGTGAGCTTTATTAATGGTGCCGTAAGGCTGGAAGAGCAGGAGGAGATGGTAAAGCTGCTGAGGCAAAAGTCCCAGCTGGTGGTTGCCTTCGGCGCCTGCGCCCACCTTGGGGGGATACCGGGGCTGGCGAATTTCTGGGACAGGGATACCATTTTCCAGAGGGTTTATAAAGAAGTCCCCACCGTAGAAAATCCCAAGGGAATTGTTCCTCAGGAGAAGACGAAGGTTAAAGAGGGTGAGCTTACCCTGCCCGAGTTCTATGATACGGTAAAGACCTTAGACCAGATTATCGATGTGGATTATTACCTCCCCGGCTGCCCGCCTCCCCCCGATTTAATAATGAGTGCAATAACAGCTATTCTCAAGGGGGAGCTGCCGGAGAAGGGGGCGGTACTTGCCCCCAATAAGGCTTTATGTGATACCTGCCCCAGGGCGGAGACAAAGCCGGATAAATTATCAATTGCGGAAATAAAAAGACCGTGGCAAATCAAGATGGACCCCGAAAAATGCTTCCTTGACCAGGGGGTAATCTGCCTTGGCCCGGCCACTCGCACCGGGTGTGGGGAGACCTGCATCAGGGCTAACCAGCCCTGCCGGGGGTGCTTCGGTCCGGTAGACGGGGTGGTGGACCAGGGGGCGAAGGCACTCTCCATGATTGCCTCCATCCTGGGGGTTGAGGGTGAGGAGAAGATGACTGAGGAGGAGGTTAAGAAATTGGTTGACGGGGTTGTTGACCCGGCGGGGACATTCTATAGATTTAGCCTTGCTTCTTCTTTGCTTAGAAGAAAGAGAATGGAATAGGAGGGTGGCATGAAAAAGATAACCATAGACCCCATAACCAGGCTTGAAGGGCACGGCAAGATAGAGATATTCCTCAATGATAAAGGGAGTTGTGAGAGGGCTTGCCTTCAGATACCCGAGCTTCGAGGGTTTGAAAAGTTCGCTGAGGGGAGAGCGGCCGAGGAGATGCCCAGAATAACCACCATGATCTGCGGGGTTTGCCCTACCGCTCACCACATTGCCGCAACTAAAGCCCTTGATGACCTGTTTAAGGTTGAGCCAACCTCGGCGGCAAAGAAGATAAGAGAGCTGATGTATAACGCCTTCCAGGCGGAAGACCATATATTGCACTTCATCTTTCTGGGCGGTCCTGACTTTGTCGTCGGTCCCTCGGCACCGGCGGCGGAGAGGAACGTTCTGGGGGTTATCGGCAAGGTGGGCTTGGAGGTTGGGGGGAAGGTCATTGAGATGAGAAAGAGGATGAGGAATGTGCTCAGGATAATCGGCGGCAAGCCGGTTATGCCTACCTGCGGTCTGCCCGGAGGGGTATCAAAGCAGATTAGCGAGGAAGAAAGAAAGACAATTATCGAGGCTGGGGAGTACGGCGTTGAATTCTGCAAGGTTGCCCTCCAGCTTTTTGATGATGTGGTGCTTAAAAACAAGGAATATGTTGACCTCATCACCGGCGATGTCTACTCGCATAAGACATACTATATGGGGCTGGTGGACGAGAATAATAAAGTGAACTTCTATGATGGCCAGATAAGGGTGGTTGACCCCGATGGCAAAGAATACGCCAAGTTCAAGGTTCAGAATTATCTGGACCACATCAGGGAGCATGTTGAGCCCTGGACTTACGTCAGATTCTCCTTCCTCAAGAATGTAGGCTGGAAGGGGTTTGTCGACGGCAAAGAGAGCGGTGTTTTCCGGGTGGCGCCGCTGGCGAGGCTCAATGCCTCCGACGGTATGGTCACGCCACTGGCTCAGGAAGCCTATGAAAAAATGTTTGAGACGTTGGGGGGAAAGCCGGTTCACAGCACTCTGGCTTTCCACTGGGCGCGGCTGGTTGAGGCGCTCTACGCCTGTGAGAGGGTGCGGGAGCTTGCCAAAGACCCCGAGATAACCTCAGATGATATCGTGAACCTCCCCACCGAGACCCCTAAAGAAGGGATGGGGGTGGTGGAAGCACCTAGAGGGACACTTATCCATCATTACCAGACTGATGAGCGGGGGGTTATAACCAAAGCCAATTTGATTGTAGCCACCCAGAATAACTCGGCGGCAATAAACATGTCCATTGAGAAGGCAGCCAAGTCGCTGATAAAGAAAGGCAATGTCCCTGACGGGATTCTCAACATGATTGAGATGGCATTCAGGGCTTATGACCCCTGCCATGCCTGCGCCACCCATTCCCTGACAGGCAGAATGCCGCTGGAAGTGAATGTATATGACTCTAAGGGAGAACTGGTAAAAGAACTGAAAACAATGGACTGAGGAGGAAGCCATGCGGGATAAAGTTGAAACAGCCTTAGACAAAATTAGGCCGGCGTTACAGGCAGACGGCGGGGATGTGGAGCTGGTGGAGGTAGAAGAAGGAGTGGTCAAGCTGAAGCTCAAGGGTGCCTGTGCCGGCTGTCCGATGTCGGAGATAACCTTGAAGCAGGGGATTGAGCGATTGCTCAAGGAGCAGATACCCGAGGTCAAGGAGGTAGTTGCCGTTTAAGGCAGCTGGAGGTTAGGATAATGCCGATATATGAGTATTCTTGCTCGAAGTGTGGGCTTAAATTTGAGGTGCTTAGGGCGATGAGCCAGGCGGGGGAGGATGCCCCCTGCCCTAAATGTGGCAAAAGTGCTAAGCGGGTGCTCTCGTCATTTTGCCAGAGCTCTGAAGGCTCACCGTTTTCCGGGGCGGGAGATAGCTGCCCAACTTGCTCATCCAACAGCTGTGATTCCTGCTTTTTACCTTGATAAAGGGGTAGAGTGAAGATGAAGACCCTTGTTTTAGGGCTTGGCAACCCCATTCTTAGTGATGACGCCGTTGGCATCAGAATAGCCGAGGGGCTTAAAGAGGAGACGCCGGCTCAAGATGTAATCGGCACCAGCGAAGCCGGACTCGCTCTCCTTGATTATGCCGCCGGCTATGACAAACTCGTTATCATCGATTCTGTAATGACTAAGGGGGGGAAGGCGGGAGAGCTCTACAAGCTTGAGCTTGAGGATTTAAAGCCCGGCACGAGCTTGTCCTCATCTCATGGGGTGGACATCGCCACCGCCTTTACCCTGGGGGAAAAACTGGGCTACCCCGTGCCCAGGCAGGTCACGATATACGCTGTGGAGATAGCGGATAACACCACCCTGGGTGAAAAGTGCACCCCAAAGGTGGAGGAGAGGATACCGTTTATCGTCAGACAGATAGTAGAGGAGGAAAGGTTATGACCGATTTTGAGCCAAAGACCGTTGTTTTTTGCTGCAACTGGTGCTCATATGCCGGAGCAGACCTTGCCGGTACCTCAAGATTAAAGATTAAGCCCAATTTCAGGGTAATTCGTACCATGTGCTCGGGGAGGTTAGACCCCTCCTTTATTTTTCATGCCTTTGCCAAGGGAGCCGATGGGGTGATGGTGGCCGGGTGCCATCCCGGCGATTGCCACTACAGCACTGGTAATTATAAGGCGAGGCGAAGGGTGACCTTGCTCAAAAAGATGCTCCCGGCACTGGGGATAGAACCGGAGAGATTGAGGCTGGAGTGGATTTCTGCCTCTGAGGGAACCAAGTTCCGCAGCACGGTGAATGAGTTTATTGATGAAATCAAGGGTCTCGGTCCGCTGCATGGGAATTCAAAGGATGAGGCGGTAGCCACTAAAAAGGCATGAATAAAGCGGCTCCTCAAAAAGACAAGGCGCAGGTTATTGAGGAGAGAGTGGCAGTTAAAGTAGATGAAGAGTATTGTAGCCGCTGTTCTATCTGTCGCTCCCTTTGCCCCTTTGACGCCATAATAAAGGATGCTGAAACTGGCAAGATAGTTGTAGATATAGAAAAGTGCCAGGTTTGCGGCATCTGCTATTCCGCCTGTCCCGCCAGAGCCATTGATACCATCTATTATGACAATGACTCCATAATTAACTATCTGGAGAAGGCAAAGCAGGAGTATGGTAGCCAGGCGCTGGTTATTATGTGTAAGGGGAGCGCCCCCGACTTTGCCGGAGTGGAAAAACTATTCGGGGTATCGAAGTTTATCCCCCTGTCTGTTCCCTGCGTTGGTCGCATTGCTGATGAGATATTTCTGAAGGCTATAGAGATGGGGATAGCTAAAATCTATGTGCTTGCCTGCGATGAGGATTACTGCCGTTTTGAGCGGGGAAGCCCGCTCGCCGGGCGCCGAATACTGGCGCTCAACCTGATGCTGGAGCAGCTGGGCTATGGCAAAGAAGCTATAACCCTGAAGCGGAATAGTCTAAAGGTAAAGGTAGATAAAGACCTGTGCATCGCCTGCGGCAACTGCGTCTTTTTTTGCCCCTATCATGCCCCCAAGCTGGAAAGCGAGAAGGGGATAAGCATTGACCTGGATGCCTGCCGGGGGTGCGGCTTATGCGTTGTTATGTGTCCGGCGTTTGCCCTGGACATGGAGAACTGGGAGAAGGAGCGTATTTCAACCTTGATTCCTAAGCTACTGGCGGAAATGAAACCACCAAAGCTCCTGGTATTTCGCTGTCAGTGGGCGGTCTTTCCCCCATTGAACGGGAACCCCAACCCCAATATAGGCTTTATTGATGTGCCCTGCGCCGGCAGGGTTGATGCCTTTCACATTCTGGAAGCGCTGCAGAAGGGTGCCGACGGTGTTCTGATAGCGGCCTGCTCTGAAGATGACTGCAAGCAGGAAGGGGTAAGCGCCCGCTCAGAGCACCTGGTAGCCAGATTAAGGGAAAGGTTAGCCCAGATAGGCTTTGGGGATAGGCTTCACTTCTGCTTCGTATCTCCAAGAGACCCTGAGCGGCTGGATAAAGAATTGCAGGAGTTTCGCCAGGGAATAGAAGCTATCGCTTCAAAGGGGAAAAGAAAATGATAGTAACCGAACTAAAGCCTCTGGATGAGATTTTAGATTCTATCTCTCCTTATCACAAGGTATTGATAGCCGGCTGTGACGGCTGTACCCAGCCCCCCAGGGGCTTGAGGGAGGCTGAGACCCTGAGCCGGTTGCTTGAGCTTGCTGGCAAGCAGAAGGGTAAGGATTTCGATTTTAAGGTAACCACGGTGGTGAAGCAGTGCGATTCCGTTTTAACCACTTCGGCGCTCGAGCCCCAGATAGAGGGTATGGAAGCGGTGCTCTCTTTAGCCTGCGGCATCGGGCCGCAGATGGTGGCTGAGCTCTTCCCTGACCTTCCCGTTATCCCGGCGCAGAATACCCATTTTATGGGGGAGGAGAAGAGGGAGGAGAGCATTTTGCTGGAGAATTGTTCCGCCTGTGGAGATTGCATTCTTGCCTTCACCGGCGGTATCTGCCCGATTACCAGGTGTGCCAAGGGGCTGCTTAACGGCGCCTGCGGCGGTGCCAGGGATGGCAAGTGCGAGATGGACCCGGAGAGAGACTGTGCCTGGGAGCTCATCTTTGAGCGCCTGGAGAGACTGGGCAAGCTGGACCGCCTCAAGGAATACCGTCCTCCCAGGAATTATCAGGTAAAGGCGTGGAGGCTGACGCCGTAGTAGTGGGGTAGGGAGATGGTGCTGACCAGAGTGGGGAGATTGGCGAGGATAACGGTGCGGGGGGTGGTGCAGGGGGTGGGGTTTAGACCCTTTGTCTACCGCCTGGCTCACGAGCATGGCTTAAAGGGTTGGGTGCGCAACACCTCGGGTAGTGTTGATATTGAGGTGGAGGGGAAGGGGGAGGCAATAAATAGCTTCCTCAGCGACCTTAAAACTAAAGCCCCGCCTATGGCGCACATTGAGACGGTTAAATCTACCCTTGATTCCCCCAGGGGTTATACCCGGTTTCAGATTGAGCCAAGCCTGAGCCAGGAGGGGCAGTATCAGCTGGTTTCGCCTGATATTGCTACCTGCGATGAGTGCAAGCAGGAGATTTTCTCCCCCGACGACCGCCGTTTTGGCTACCCCTTTACCAACTGCACCAACTGCGGTCCCCGTTTTACCATTATTAAAGATATCCCCTACGACCGTCCCAAGACCACCATGCACAAGTTCAAGATGTGCCCCCAGTGCCAGAAAGAATACGCTGACCCCTTAAACCGGCGCTTTCATGCCCAGCCCAACGCCTGCCCCAAGTGCGGGCCCGCTCTGGAGCTGGTTGACGGCAGTGGTAAGGCGGTTGACGGCGGTGACGCTATTAAGACGGCAAGCCGGCTTTTAAAAGAGGGCAAGATTCTGGCAATCAAGGGGCTGGGTGGCTTTCATCTTGCCTGCGATGCCACCAGCCAGGCGGCGATAAATACCCTGAGAGCCAGGAAAAGGAGGCAGGGCAAACCCCTGGCGGTGATGCTGTCCACTATTGAGGAAATCAGTAAGCACTGCCTGCTATCCGCCGAGGAGAGGAAGTTACTCGAGTCGCCCCAGTGCCCGATAGTTCTCCTCAGGTGGAAACATGGTTCAAATATCTCGCCGGCGGTAGCCCCGAAACTAAAATACCTGGGGGTCATGCTCCCCTATACCCCGTTGCACCACATCTTGTTAAGTGAAACGGGACTGCCCCTGGTGATGACCAGCGGCAACATTAGCGAGGAGCCCATTGCCAAGGACAACGATGAGGCTTTGAGAAGGCTGGGGGGAGTCGCCGACTACTTTCTGGTTCATAACCGGGATATTTATGCCCGCTATGACGATAGCGTTTATATCGTTGAGGGCGCGCCTCAGGCGGTAAGGCGGGCGCGGGGCTATGCCCCCTACCCCGTTTTTCTGCCCTTCAAGGCAAAGCAGGTTCTTGCCTGCGGGGCTGAGCTTAAGAATACATTTTGTCTGACCAAGGATGAGCACGCCTTTTTGAGCCAGCACATCGGCGACATGGAGAACGAGGAGACGCTGGAGCACTTTGAGAATACCATCGAGCTTTACAAGAAGCTGTTTCGCCTTGAGCCTGAGGTTATAGCCCATGATATGCACCCGGACTATCTCGCTACCAGGTACGCCCTTGAAGCGGGGGTAGGGTTAAAACTTATCCCCGTCCAGCACCACCATGCCCATATCGTAAGTTGTATGGTTGATAATAAGGTTGAGAATCAGGTTATCGGGGTTGCCCTTGATGGCACTGGCTACGGCAGTGACGGCAATATCTGGGGTGGGGAGTTTTTAACCGCTGACTGGCGTAGTTTTGAGCGGGTGGGGCACCTGGAGTATGTGCCCCTGCCCGGGGGTGAGGCGGCAATAAGAAAACCCTACCGTATGGCTCTGGGCTATCTCTATTCCTTGCTGGGGGAGGATTTTTCTTTGGAAGGTCTGCCCATAAAGCCCGACCCCACCGAGCTTGATATAATAAAGCAGCAGATAGAGAGGGGGATAAACTCCCCCCTGACCTCAAGCGCGGGGCGGCTCTTCGATGCCGTTTCCGCCTTAGCCGGGGTGAGGGGAGAGATAGATTACGAGGCTCAAGCCGTTATCGAGCTGGAGATGCTGGCCCCGGATAAGATTGAGAAATCAGAATCTTACCCCTTCGCTATCGTTGAGGAGCAGGGGGTTAGGGTGGTTAAACTAAAAGAGCTACTTTCGGCGGTAGTCAAAGATGTCAGAAATCAGACCCCGGCTCCGGTAATATCGCTCCGGTTTCACCATACCATGGCGGAGATAATCGCCGGGATGTGTAAATTAATTGCCGAGGACAGCGGCATAAAGCAGGTGGCGCTGAGCGGAGGCGTTTTTCAGAATCGGTTGCTGTTAAAATTGGCGAAGGCTGCCCTGCAAAAAGCAGGTTTTGATGTGCTTACCCATCATCTGGTGCCCTGCAATGACGGCGGCATTTCTTTGGGGCAGGTGGTTATCGCCAATTTTGCTCGTATTTGAGAGAGTCAATGGGGAGGAGTTAGCCTGGTTTTTAAAGTGAGTTTTATTTCCCACCCTCCCGCCCGATAGAGGTTTGACTTCTATCAACTCCTTTTCAGGGGGATGGGGGAAGAAAGAAGGGAAGTTTAAGATGGGCGAAGCCCATTTTGGGTGGGTGGGTATGGGAAGAAAAACACAGGTTAAGAACGGGGGAGGGGTAAAAAGGGCTTAAAGCCCCCTTCCGCTTAAGGGCGGCGGGTGGGAAAAGATATAAATGGGGGGTTATAATTAGCTATGTGTCTTGCCATACCGGCGCTGATTAAGTCAATAGAAGGTAAAGAGGCTGAGGCTGAGATTGGGGGCATAACCCGCCGCATTAGCCTCTGGCTTACCCCCGAAGCCAGGGTCGGGGACTATGTTATTGTCCACACCGGCTACGCCATAAATATTTTAGACCAGAAAGAGGCTGAAGAGACCCTGGCTATGTTGGAAGAGATAGCGCGCTCGGCTGAGGAGGAGGGTTGAAGTATATCTCTGAATTCAGGCGCTCGGAGCTGGCTCAGGGCTTGCTCACCCAGATTCAGCGCCGCTCTAAGACGCCGGTGCGTTTAATGGAGTTCTGCGGCGGGCATACCGTGACCATATTTAAATACGGCATCCGCCAGCTCCTGCCCGAGACTGTTGACATGGTATCGGGGCCGGGCTGTCCTATCTGCGTTACCGCCAATGCCGACCTAGACAAGGCGATTGCCCTTTCCCAGATGCCGGGGGTCATCGTTGCCACCTTCGGCGATATGCTCAAGGTCCCGGGGAGCGATTCCAGCTTACAAGAAGCTAAGGCTGGTGGCGCCGATGTGCGCACCGTATATTCCGCCATGGACGCCCTTAAAATAGCCGGCTACAACCCCGATAAGTCCATAGTCTTCCTCGGCATTGGCTTTGAGACCACCGCCCCCACTATTGCCGCCTCCGTCCTTCAGGCTGAGGAGGAGGTGCTCAGGAACTATTACGTCCTTTCTTTACATAAGCTCTGTCCGCCGGTAATCAGGGCTCTGCTTGATGCCGGCGAGCTCAAGCTTCATGGGCTTGTCTGCCCGGGTCATGTGAGCGCTATTATCGGCTCCCGCCCCTGGGAATTCATCGCCCGGGACTACGGCGTCCCCTGCGTCGTCTCCGGCTTTGAGCTGCTGGACATCCTGCAGTGTGTGGATATGCTGGTAGATCAGATTGAAGACGGCAGGTCCCGGGTTGAGATTGCCTACCGGCGGGCGGTGCGCCCCGAGGGTAATAAGCAAGCCCTGAAGCTTATGAATCAGGTATTTGAGCCCTGCCCGGCTCAGTGGCGGGGGATGGGGGAGGTTCCAGATAGCGGCTTGAAGCTAAAGAAAGAGTACCAGCGCTTTGATGCCGAACTTGCCTTTGATATTAAACCTGTCCCCACCCGCGAGCCTGCGGGCTGTATCTGCGGCGATATTCTGCGCGGGGTTAAGACCCCGGCTGACTGCAAGCTCTTCGGCAAGGTCTGCACCCCGGAAAATCCGGTAGGACCGTGCATGGTGTCTTCTGAGGGCAGTTGCTCGGCATCCTATCTCTATGGAGTCGGTTTTGAAGGATAAAATTCTATTAGCTCACGGCAGCGGCGGCAAGCTCGCCCACGAACTGGTGGAGAAGAGCCTGGTTAAAGCCCTGGCTAATCCCCTTTTAGCCAAGCTTGACGACTCGGCGGTTTTTGATTTCAGCGGCAGGCTGGCTTTCACCACCGATAGCTATGTGGTCAGCCCCATCTTCTTCCCCGGCGGGGATATCGGCAAGCTTGCCGTCTGCGGCACGGTCAACGACCTGGCTATGTCCGGCGCTAAACCCCTTTATCTAAGCCTCTCATTTATTATTGAGGAGGGGCTTTTACAGAGCGAGCTGAAAAAAGTGGTGGACTCTGTCCAGAAGGCGGCTAAGGAGGCGGGGGTGGACATTGTCACCGGAGACACCAAGGTGGTGCACCGTGGCAGCGCCGATAAGCTCTTTATCAATACCGCCGGCGTGGGCATAATAGCGGAGGGAATCAATATATCCGGCAGCAACGCCAAGCCGGGAGACAAGGTGATTCTGAGCGGGACTATCGGCGACCATGGTATTGCCGTAGTAAGCCGGCGAGAGGGACTGAGCTTTGTCACCAACCTTGAAAGCGATTGCGCCCCCCTCGGGGGCTTGGTGGCTGATATGGTAAAAGCCAGCCCCAATATCCATTGCCTGCGAGACCCCACCAGGGGAGGGCTGGCTACCAGCCTGAACGAGCTGGCGAAGCAATCAGGGGTGAGCATAAGGATTGAAGAGGAAAAAATCCCGGTGCGGGAGGAGGTTATGGCTGCCTGCGAGATGCTCGGCTTTGACCCCCTTTATGTCGCCAACGAGGGCAAGCTGGTGGCTATAGTCCCGCCCAATGATGCCGATAAAGTTCTCAAGGCAATGCGAAAGAATGGCTATGGTAAAAGTGCGGCTGTTATCGGCGAGGTGGGGTCAGATAAACCGGGGCGGGTGGTAATGGAGACCGCTCTGGGAGCTTCCCGCATCGTTGACATGTTAACCGGAGATTTGCTGCCCAGGATTTGCTGAAATGCATGAGCTAAGTATAACTCAGAGTATGCTCAACCTTGTCCTGGAAGAGGCGGACAAGGCGAAGGCTAACAAGGTGGGGAAAATCAACCTGGTCATCGGTGGGATGACCGGCGTTGTCGGCGAGTGCGTGCGGTTTTATTTTGATCTATTAAGCAAGGGGACGCCGGCTGATGGGGCGGCTCTGGCTATTAAGGCTGTGTCAACACAAGCTCGGTGCCGGGACTGCGGTAAACTCTTTGAGGTAAGTGAGTTTGACTGGACTTGCCCTGGCTGTAATGGTAATAATATAGAAATCGTCGCCGGCAAGGAACTTTTTGTAGAAAGCATTGAGGTGGAATAGATGGAAATAAAGATAGTCAAGGACATCCTTGACGCTAACGAGCGCATGGCGCAGAGGAACCGAAAGCTATTTGACGGCAACAACCTATTTGCCGTGGACCTGATGTCCTCACCGGGCGCAGGCAAGACCAGCCTTATTTTGCAGACGCTAAAGAATCTAGAAGGGAAAATAAAAATGGGCGTTATTGAGGGTGACGTTAGCTCGAGCCTGGATGCCGAGGCAATCGGCAAAGAGGGTATACCCGTGGTTCAGATAAATACCGGCGGGGGGTGCCACCTTGATGCTAATATGCTCTCTACCGCCCTGGACAGTGTGCCGCTTGGGGAGCTCCAGCTCCTCTTTATTGAAAATGTGGGCAATCTAATCTGCCCCGCCGAGTTTAGCCTCGGCGAGCATAGAAGGGTCCTGATTTCAAGCATCCCTGAGGGGGACGACAAGCCGTTTAAGTATCCCTTGATGTTTAACACCGTGGATGCGGTGCTTATAAACAAGATTGACCTTCTGCCCTATCTCAAGTTTGATATTGATGCCTTTTCCCGGACGGTCAAGGGGATGAACCAGAAGGTGGAAATCTTCCCCATCTCCTGTACTACCGGTGAGGGGATTGAGCAGTGGGTCTCCTGGCTTCTGAGCCAGATGAAACGTCCCGTGTAGGAGGGGAATATGCCCAACGGATATGAGATAAATGAATTAGCCAAGGAAGAATCGTGGCGACTCTTCCGCATAATAGGGGAGCTGGTTGAGGGCTTTGATACCCTTTCCGGGATAGAGCCGGCGGTAACCATATACGGTTCGGCTCGGCTCCGCCCCGATAATGAGCTCTACCGCCAGACCGAGGAGATAGCCCACCGCCTTGGTGAGCTTGGCTTTTCCATTATAACCGGCGGCGGGCCGGGGGTGATGGAGGCGGCAAATAAGGGGGCGCGCGAAGCCGGCGTTACCTCGGTCGGGCTTAACATTCAGCTACCTGAGGAGCAGGAGTGCAATGCCTACGCCACGCAGACAATAACCTTTCATCACTTCTTTGTGCGTAAGGTCATGCTGGTGAAGTATGCCACCTCGTTTATCATAATGCCCGGGGGGCTGGGGACGCTTGATGAGCTAACCGAGGTGCTAACATTGATGCAGACCGGTAAGATAAAGCCCTTCCCCGTAGTGTTGTTCAATAGCGAATACTGGGAGGGTCTTCTCCACTGGTTGCGGAGCTCGGCGCTGCCAAGAGGGTGTATCTCCGAAGAAGACTTCAACCTTCTGAGAGTCTGTGACCACCCCGATGAGGCGATTGATATTGTCCAGAGCTGGCACATGAAGCACGAGGTTAAGGGCAAGAAGGCACTGCTTGGGAGCTAGGCGCCAGCTTTATTACGAAGGCTTTGAAGCCTTAACAATGGGTATGAGGCGGGATGCTATCTGGAGGAGGAACTGGCTGTGCCAGTCAAAGTAAGAATTCTTGGTGGTGGCGATAAGCTCCGGCACTCCCTTTTTGCTAGCCAGTTGGAACAGGTAGTCTATATAGTTGTTGTCCAGCTTGCCCAATAAGTTCCGCGCCCAGTAGCCAATGGTCAGCTCCCGGCTTAACCTAGCCCGCCACTTCTTTTCATAGTCTGAAAGGGCAGCGGCTGAAAAATTACCCGCCCGAAATGCCTGGTGGATTACATCGGTAGCTATGTTAGCACATAGCAGCCCGTAATAGATGCCACCGCCGGTGGTTGGCTTTACCTGCCCCGCAGCCTCACCGACCACCAGAACTCGGTTAGTATAGGTTTTGGGTAGCGGCCTCAGGGGGATAGTACCATAGCTAGCCGGGACATCGCGGGAAGCTATTTTGCCTTGGTGAGAGAGAATGTCCAGTAAATTTTTGAGGCGGGAATCTGCCTGATTGCGGGTGAGTAAGCCGGCTAAGCCCTTACCGTTCGCCGTCGGCACCAGCCAGGCAAAACCGCCCGGCGCCAGGCTTTTATCAAAATAGACCTCCACTTCATCAACCCCATTTATATCTACCTCAGCCTGAGCGCCAAGGACAAATTGCTTTATCTCACCCAAGCCCAACTTTGCGGGCAATGTTGAACCGAAGCCAGAAGATATGATGGCTGCCTCGGCTTTGAGGGTTGTCTTCTTATGCCGGTCATTGACTCTCACCTCAACAGCATCAGCTCCGGGCAGGATGTCCGTCGCCTTCGTTCCGAAAAGATAGTCGGCGCCGGCTTCCTGGGCTTGTTCTGCCAGGCTCATGTCAAGGCGGGCGCGGTCGACAATGGCGCTTACCGGACCTTCACGGCACAGCCTTAGGCACCTTCCTGAAGGGGAAAGGAGTTTAGCCGAGCTGGCTTGTCTCAGAACGAGGCTCCGGTCAAGGGCAAAGGCTCTCAGGCATTCCTGGCTGATGATGCCGGTACAGCAGATGCCATCGCCAGCCTGCCCGTTCTTCTCCACAACCAGAACCCTGTAGCCAAGGAGGCTTAACCTTTGGGCGGTATGGCTTCCACAGGGTCCGGCACCGATAATTATAATGTCGTACAAAGCTGCTCCATAATGGCAAATACTAGGTTTTCAGCAGTCCGATTACGGCCAGGGCACTGAGGCCAACCCCGGCAATGACTGCTCCCACCCAGCCAAGGAGCCATAGGCAAACAACAATGGCACCGGCTATTACTACCCCGCAGGCGATGGAGAGCAGGGCACGGCTGAACCTGATGCCGAGGAGGAAGGCAATAATAGAGCCAGTCCAGGCGCCAGTCCAGGGAAGAGGGATAGCCACCAAAAGCATCAGACCTATGCGCTCGTATCTCTCAACGGTCTTAGCTCGCTCTCTCGTCCTTTTGAGAAACCACTCAGAGAGTTTCCTACCAGCCTCGGTTCGGTTGACAGCCTTGAGCAGTGATTCGAAGAACAGCAGCAGGAATGGCACTGGCAGCATGTTGCCCACGATACTGATACCCAAGGCTTCATACCACGGCAGGTGAAATAGATTTATGGCTAGTGGTATAGCACCGCGAAGCTCAACTATGGGTAGGGCTGATATGATGAAGACCAGCACTTGAGGGGGAAAATCTGAGCCGATAAGATTCTCCAGCATTTGGCGTCATTTCATGCTATCAATAATAATCTCTGCGGCAAGCCTGACGCCTATACCCGGCGGCAGGCCACATTTCTCAAAACCCTTATCTTGGGCAAAGGTCGCCATAGCCTCGTCGCTCTCCCCGGGGTTTAGCCTGTATCCGATGGTCACTGTTTCTATTATGTCAGCACAATGCCTGTGACCTACTGCCTCTTCGAAAAGGTCCATAAATTTCTGGGCAGTCCTTATAGTTTTGCCCTTCGCTTCATAGTCCAGCGGGTCATCGCTGCCGAAAAAGAGGCCAAAGGTAATCAGACTGCCAGTTATGCCCCCGCACATCTCGCCGGTACCGCCGCAGCCGGGAAACGGAGTAAGGGCTTTAATAATCTCCATATTGCCCAGACCGAATTCTTCCATCAGGGTAAGTGCTGTGGACTGGGCGCAATTCTTGAGAGTAAAGTTATATTCCTCAGCCCGCCGCTGAACGCGGTCAAGAATCTGTTCCTTGTTAGCTAACAGCTCTTGGGGGTCAAGTTTCTTCTTGGGAATGCCATCCTTAGCCAGCTTTCTAACTCTGGCCTCAAGGGCGGGCACATCCCACTCTCTTTCTGCCAGTTCGTCCACCTTTCTCTTTAAGGCTTCATAGTCTGGCATTCTTGTGGTTACCTCCTTTTCACCATATAAAAGCGACCCCGAGGGGATTTGAACCCCTGATCTCCACCGTGACAGGGTGGCATGTTAGACCGCTACACCACGGGGCCTAGTCAAAGTCTATCAGTGGCATGTTAGTTGTGTCAAGCCAGTCCTGTGGGTATTGTTTGTACTCTCTATCCTGTGTTATAATATTCTCACTAATTTTGAAGGAGACGAGGATTTCTCAGGACGATAAAAAGCTTCATGACTACGAGCTGGTGGTAATTATTAGCCCGGAGGTTCTGGAGGAGGCGGTTGATGGTGTAATGGAGCGCATCGGTCAGTTTATTACTGAAGGTGGCGGTTCTGTTTCCAATGTTGAAAAATGGGGGAAGAAAAAGCTGGCTTATCCAATAAAACAATTTACGGAGGGGAATTATGTGCTGGCTCGATTCAAAATGAAGCCCGACTCGGGTAAAGAGCTTGAAGCAAGCCTGCAGCTTTCTGAGGAGGTTTTTAGGCATCTGCTGGTAAGATTAGATAGTTGACCAGTTGGCATTGGTAAAGGAGGGGAGGGTAATGTTGACGTTGAATAAGGTAATGATTATAGGAAATGTTGGTGCTGACCCCGAGATGCGTTTTACCCCCAATGGCAATCCCGTAACCTCGTTTCGTGTTGCCACTAACCGGGTGTATACCACCCCCGATGGCGAGCGTAAGCAGGAGACAGAGTGGTTTACCATAGTCGCCTGGAATAGGCTGGCTGAAAATTGCAACCAGTTTCTGACTAAAGGTCAGCGTGTTTATGCCGAGGGCAGGTTCCATACCCGTACCTGGGAGGGGCAGGATGGGCAGAAGCACTTCCGGACTGAGGTAATAGCTAACAGGGTGCTTTTCCTCGATAGGCAGGCAGTGGCTCCTCTCCCCGGAGAGGGGGGTGAGGAGACTGTTGCCAGTGAGCCAGAGGCTGATGAGGATTCCCCATTTTCTGAAGAGGGTTAGGACTGGCTAAATTTACAAGGAGGTTTAACTAACTTAGAAGAGTGGAGAGGCGAAAATCTAGCGAAACAGGGGCCAGAAGGCAAAATAGGGGGAGGTATGTAGCTAGGCGTAAGGTTTGTTCCTTTTGTACTTCCGAGGCTGCGGTAATAGACTACAAAGAGCCGGCTAAATTGCGCCACTATATATCGGACAGGGGAAAAATTGCGCCGAGGCGTAAGACTGGCACCTGTGCCAGACATCAGCGTGCCCTGGCGCTGGCGATAAAGAGGGCAAGGCACTTAGCCCTCCTGCCGTTTGTCCCGGCTCATATCCATAAGACGGGAGGCGTTGGCATACGCAGTTAATCTTGTATCCTCTTTAAGTTTACCCCACGAAATCAGGATTTCGTGGGGGCCCCTTGAAGAACCTGGGAAACCAGTGATTTTTTGGGACTTTCCATCTCCCTCATAGTTTTTGGCTAGACCTTTACCCATTTGGCTTACGTTGACACTCAAAAGACGGCGGAAGTATAATCACTCAAGTCTATTGTGGAGTTATCATGCCTAAGAGGACTTATCAACCGAAGAAGATTCCACGCAAGCGCGAGCACGGCTTTCGGGCAAGAATGAGCACGCGAGGTGGGCGAGCTGTCCTCAAAGCAAGACGGCTAAAGGGTCGTAAGCGACTTATAGTGGTGTGACGATGCGGGGAAGAGAATACCTTACCAAGTCAGAGCAATACGCACTGGTCTATAATAAGGGTAGCTCGTGGACAAGCAATTTAGTGGTGATGAAGGCTTTGCCTAATGGGCTTACCTTTTCCCGCTATGGCTTCTCCGTTGGTCGGAGGGTAGGCGGGGCGGTGGTGAGAAATCGGGTGAAGCGTCGGCTTCGGGAAATCTTACGTCTGCTACCACTTGAGCCGGGATGGGATATCATATTTATTGCTCGCTCCAACGCCGCCAGTGCTGGCTTCGCTGGGCTGAAGAAAGCGGTTCATGGTTTGCTGTCCCGGGCGGGATTATTGACGAGGGAATATGAAGAGGCTTTCCTTGGGATTAATTAAACTTTATCAGGCTACCCTATCGCAGGTTATGCCGCATAACTGCCGCTTTACCCCAACCTGCTCTCAATATACCTATGAAGCTATCTCCAAGTTTGGCTTGATTAAAGGAGTATGGTTGGGAGCAAAGCGGATAGCTCACTGCCACCCCTTTAATCCTGGTGGCTATGACCCCGTGCCGTGAGGAGTTAGGCAAGTGAATGTTAGAAATAATATGGCGTTAAAGGTTTGCCTTGCCCTTATCTTGCTCCTGGTTGGGCTGACCTTCTTTGGCTGTGCCGGAATCAGAAGCTCACCCGAGGGTGGCTCGGGGGGGGTAGTAGCCGACGGCGTCTTATTTCTGTGTCCTACCCTAAAGCAGGCCGGTGGCTTTGGTTGTACCTCACCCCAGCTGGAAGGTAAGCTGGTGGCGGTGGATACCTCCAATGGTAATCGCCTGTGGGAGGTCTCTCTGGAGGCGTCAGGGCCAAGCGGTGGCGGCTACGGCTGTGCCCCATCAACTACGCCAGTAGCTATCTATGGTAATCCGGCGGTGGCGGGGGATTTGGTCTATATTGCCGCCTATAACGGTAGGATTTATGCCATCAGTGCCAGCACGCGCCTGTCCCAGGACAAGTATGTTAATGAGGCTAACCCCCAACCCGTTATCGGCGGACCCGTGGTCGTCGGCGATAGGCTCTACCTGGGCAGTGCCGATGGCAATGTCTATGCCCTTAACGGCGCTTCCCTGGAGGAGGAGTGGGAGTTTAAGACGGGGGGTAAGGTCTGGTCAACCCCGGCGATAGAGGATGACACCCTCTATATCGGCTCCTTTGATAAGAAGCTCTACGCCCTGGATGCCAGCGACGGCACTGAGAAATGGGATTTTGAGACCGAGGGGGCTATCATCTCCACCCCTCTGGTCTATGATAATATCGTCTATTTTGGTTCCTTTGACCGGCACCTTTACGCCGTTGATACTGGCGGCAGCCTGAAGTGGAAATTCCCGGCTGATAGCTGGTTCTGGGCTAAACCTGTAGTTTATGATGACATTATTTATGCCCCCTGCCTTGACGGCAAGGCTTACCTCTTGAATGCTGAAAGCGGGGACAAAATAAACGAGTTTGACCTTGGAAGTCCCATTTCTTCGTCTCCAGTTTTGGCTGGTAGCTCAGTTGTTATCGTTTCTGAAGAAGGCAAGGTATATGCTATAGATACCGGCAGTAACCAGCTTAGGCTACTATCTGAGCTGGGAGAGATGGTACGTGCCCCCCTCTGCACCAGTGAGGGGGTTGTCTATGTTTATACCGGCAGTCAGAATCTCTATGCCCTGGACGCAGAGTCAGGGGCAACGCTGTGGAGTATAGCCATTAAGTAGTAAGTGAGGTCTGGTTTTAGTGGGTATCGGTGATATCTGGAATTTAATAGCCATGCAGCCAATGACAAACACCCTCATTGTGCTGACTCATGTTTTATTCAACAACTTCGGCATGGCTATTATCTTCCTGACTATCGTGGTTAACGCCGCCATGCTTCCCCTCACCCTGAAGCAGGTTCGTGCCTCTAAGGCAATGCAAGCCCTTCAGCCCAAGCTCGCTGAGATTCAGAAGAAGTACGCCAAGGACAAGCAGAGGCTGGCTCAGGAGCAGATGAAGATTTATAAGGAGTCCGGGGTAAGCCCTGCGGGCTGCATTTTGCCCCTCTTAGTCCAGATGCCGGTCTGGATAGCCCTGTATCAGTCAATAATGCGGCTGCTGGCGGTAATCCCGGAGAATCTGCTTGGCCTGTCCGAGTATCTTTATTCCTGGCCAGTAGTATTTTCCACACTGCCTTTGGAGAATCATTTCCTCTGGCTGAACCTGGCTACTGGGGATATGCTGCTGGCAATCCTGGTTGGGGGGACGATGTGGGTGCAGCAAAAGATGATAATGGCGCCAGGTGCCGACCCCAAGCAGCAACAGCAGGCTAACATGATGCTATGGCTAATGCCCATGATGTTTGCTTTCCTCACCCTGTCGTTTCCCAGCGGGCTGGCTCTTTTCTGGGTGACATCAAATGTTATCCGAATTGGTATCCAGTATTCTGTTACCGGTTGGGGCGGCTTGGTTAAGTCAGCGCCGAAAAAGGAGACTGACAAGGATAAAAAGTATAAAGAGCGCATTGCTGAGGTAGAAAAAGCACCTGAGGGTGCTGATATTGTTGCGCCGAGTGTGACGCAGGAAGAAGGTTTGAGCCATGAAGAGTCTGGAAGTGAGCGGCAAGACCGTGGAGGAGGCTACCAAAAAAGCATTAGAGCAACTAGGCGTAAGCCGAGAAGAGGTGGAAGTCACCGTCGTAAAGGAAGGTAAGCGTGGTGTCCTTGGTCTGGGGGCGGAGGAAGCCAAGGTTATAGTAAAGCTGCTGGCGGCTGCGCCCAAGGAGAAGGCTAAGAAGGCTGAGGCTGCGCCCGAGGAGAAGGTTAAGAAACCTAAGAAGGCTGAGAAGGCTGAGAAAGCTGAGGAACCTAAGAAGGCTGAGAAAGCTGAGGAACCTGAGAAACCTGAAGAGAAGGGTGATTTGGCTGAGGCGGCAGCCAGTGTCCTGGAGACACTTATCGAACGGCTGGGGCTGGAGGCATCAGTTGTATCTGAAATGAAGCCCCCGGTGGCGGGGGGTGAAGATGCCCCTCCTGTCGTTACCCTTAATGTGAAGGGTGATGACCTTGGTATCCTCATCGGGCGGCGTGGCCAGACCCTTGCCTCCCTTCAGCATATTGTCCGACTTATCATAGCTAATCAGGCTAAGGCTCGGGTGCCTATAGTTATCGATGTTGAGGGGTATAAGCAGCGCCGCTACGATGCCTTGCAGGCTTTAGCCCGGCGGGTGGCGGAGCAGGTAAAAGATAGGGGAAAGCCTTTTGCCCTGGAACCTATGCCCGCTTATGAGAGGCGCATTATCCATCTTACCCTGTCTGATAACCCTGATGTTACCACTGAGAGCAGCGGCGAGGGTGAGGGGCGGAAGGTGGTTATTGTGCCGCGGCAGCATTGACAGTCACCTGATAAGCTGATTATGATTTCTTGGAAAATAAGGGGGAGAGGGGGGAGATAAGTGGCCAAGAAAGAAGCACCGAAGATTGACTGGGCAGGGCTTACCCAGGAGATGGAGCGTTTGCTTCGCCTGAAAACAAGCCCTGTTGCCTACAAGAGACTGGAGAAGGTGGAGGAGCTGGATAAGATACCGGAGGTGGTGCGACTTGATCGCCGAGCCTCTTTTTGCCAGGTACCAGCGCTGGTTCGAAGTATTGGCTTGACGGTAGGGGCGACCAGAGACAACTTTGGTGAGCGCTGCGCTCGAATCAATGGCCTAGCGCCGACTACCGAAAAGCAGGTCGCCTGGGAGGCATCTGCCTTCGCCACTACCTGGTTTGCCACCGCGGAGGAAGCCAGAAAACAAATGGCGGAATATCCCTTGGTCCCACCCGGAGAGGCTGTCGTGGTTGCTCCGCTGGCTGCGGGGAAATTTGACCCCGATGTTATCTTAATCTACGCTAACCCGGCGCAGATGATGTTACTGATGAACGGGCTCCAGTTTAAGGACTACGAACGCTTTCAGTTTTTCTTCATCGGTGAAGGCTCTTGTGCCGATGGCTTAGCTCAGTGTTATACTACTGGCAAGCCTGCCCTGGCTATTCCCTGTATGGGGGAGAGGGCGTTTGGCGCCGTTAGCGAGGATGAGCTGGTTATGGCGCTGCCACCGGGAATGATGGCGAAGGCAGTCGAGGGATTGCAAGCGCTTAAGGAAAGAGGAATTGGCTATCCTATTATGTACCTTGGACCTCTGTGCGATCCCTCTCCAGTGCTCACACAGATCTACCCTGAGTGGTGGAACCGTCGTTGACCCCAGATACAGGTGGCCTATAGAGGGTTTTTGATGTTTCGTCCCGTTAGTAGTAAGGTTAATTTCCCACAATTTGAGGAGGAAATCCTCAGCTTCTGGAGAAGCAAAAAGGTCTTTGAGCGGAGCGTAGACGCCCGCCAGGGCGGTCAGCGCTTCGTCTTGTACGAGGGGCCACCTACGGCTAATGGCAGCCCGGGGATACATCATGTGCTTTCCAGGGTCTTTAAGGACATCATCCCCCGCTATAAGGCGATGAAGGGCTTCTATGCCCCGCGCATCGCCGGCTGGGACACCCACGGGCTGCCGGTAGAGCTGGAGGTGGAGAAGGAGCTCGGTTTTTCCAGCAAAGCCCAGATTGAGGACTTCGGCATTGCCAAGTTTAACGCCCGCTGCCGGGAGAGCGTTTTTAGCTACCTCAAGGAGTGGAATGCGCTGACCGAGCGCATTGCCTTCTGGATTGACCTGGAGCACCCCTATATCACCATGGACAATAACTACATTGAAAGTGTCTGGTGGGCGATAAAGAGGATGTGGGATAAGAATTTAATCTATCAGGGCTATAAGGTCACCCCCCACTGCCCCCGCTGCGGCACCTCGCTTTCTTCCCATGAGGTAGCACTGGGCTATAAGGATGATACCGAAGACCCCTCGGTTTACATAAAGTTTAAGGTCTCCGGGAAATCAGTAGGTGATTTTGCTCTGGATAAGCCCGCTTATTTACTTGCCTGGACGACCACGCCCTGGACACTGCCGGGCAATACGGCTCTGGCAATAGCCCCTGAGGCTGAATACGTAATAGTCGAGGTTGAAAACGAGTATCTCATTCTGGCTTCGGCTCGGCAGGAAGCATCCGGTCTGGGCGAGGCGCCGGTAATGGCTAAGGTTAAGGGCAGTGATTTACAGGGTGTATTTTATGAGCCCCTGTTTAACCCCCACGATTTTAATGTAGAGAGAAAGCGCTTTGATAATCTCGCTTCTTTGAATTTGCAGGCGGCGGATAAAGACCTGACCTATCCGGTTATAGGCGGCGACTTTGTCTCCATGGAGGACGGCACGGGCATCGTCCATATCGCCCCGGCCTATGGCGAGATTGACTATGAGGCAGGGGGGAAAAATAACCTTGACTTTGTCCACACCGTGGACTTGCAGGGCAATATAATTGGCACCTACCCTTTCTCAGGCAAATTCGTCAAGGACGCCGATAAGGATATTCTTGACGACCTGAAATCAAGAAACCTGCTCTTGCGCAGCGAGACCATTCGCCACACCTATCCCTTCTGCTGGCGCTGCGATACCCCCCTGCTCTACTATGCCAAGCAGACCTGGTATATCAGGACGACGGCAATAAAAGACAAGCTTATCGCCAGAAATGACGAGATAAACTGGTATCCGGAGCATATCAAGTACGGGCGTTTCGGCGACTGGCTGCAGAATAACGTTGACTGGGCTTTTTCCCGGGAGAGGTATTGGGGGACACCGCTGCCGGTCTGGCACTGCGATGCCTGCAATAGCTACGAATGCGTGGGCAGTATAGAGGAACTAAAGAAAAAGCCCAACCTCTCTGGCTTTAAAGAGCCTCTGGACCTGCACCGCCCCTTTGTTGACGGGCTGACCTTTGATTGCTCAAAGTGCGGGGCAACAATGAAGCGGCTGCCGGAGGTGATTGACTGCTGGTTTGATTCCGGAGCCATGCCCATAGCCCAGCACCACTACCCCTTTGACAATGACGCTTTGCTTGAGGACGGAAGGTTCCCCGCCGATTATATCAGTGAAGCCGTTGACCAGACGCGGGGGTGGTTTTACAGCCTTCACGCCATATCCACCCTGTTATTTAACCGCATCTGTTTTAGCAATGTCATCTGCCTGGGGCATGTCCTTGACGCCAAAGGGGAGAAGATGAGCAAGGCGAGGGGGAATGTGGTTGAGCCAGGGGCGATAATCAATAAATATGGCGCTGATGCCCTGCGCTGGTATTTCTTTACTGGCACGGCGCCGGGTAATGTGCGCCGTTTCTCCGAGGAGGCGGTGGCTGAGGTAACGCGCCGTTTCTTCTTAACCCTGTGGAACGTCTATTCCTTCTTCGTTACCTATGCCAATATAGACAAGTTCGCCCCCGGCTCGAAAAAGGTTTCCTTGGAGCCGTCGGAGCTTGACCGCTGGATTATCTCCGAGCTTAACCAGCTCATAGTTGATGTTGACGGCGGGCTGGAGGCTTATAATCCCACCGAGGCGGGGAGAAAGATAGAGGGTTTTGTTGACGACCTTTCTAACTGGTATGTGCGGCGGAGCCGGCGGCGGTTCTGGAAGAGCGAGAGTGACGCCGATAAGCTGGCGGCATACACCACCCTATACGAATGCCTGGTAACCCTGTCAAAGCTGTTAGCCCCCTTTACCCCCTTCCTGGCTGAGGAGCTTTATCAAAATCTGGTCTGTTCGGTTTTTCCCGATGCTCCGGAGAGCGTGCATCTGGCTGATTTTCCGGTGGCGGATAAGAGCAAGATTGATGAGCAGCTGATGGCTGATGCTCAGCTGGCGATGAAGGTATGCAGCCTGGGTCGGGCGGCTAGGAGCGAGGCGGGAATTAAAGTTCGGCAGCCTCTGGACCACGCTGTTGTCAGCGTTGCCGGTACCAAGGATGAGGAAAGGCTAAAGAAGCTGAAACCTCAGATTCTGGAAGAACTTAATGTAAAAGAGCTAAAATTTGATGCTCTTTCCGAGGTGGTGAAACTTGAGAAGCCCGCTTACGTGGTCGGCGCCGAGGGCAATTACGCGGTAGCCATGCCTACCGAGATTTCCCCCGAGCTTAAAGCCGAGGGTATGGCGCGGGAGATTGTGCGCCGGCTGCAGGCAATGCGCCGCTCCGCCGGCTTTGACATCGCCGACCATATCATTACCTACTATCAGGGGGGAGATTATATCAGGGAGATAATGGCAGATAAAACTCTGGCTGAATACATCAAGCAGGAGACGCTCTCCCAAGAGCTTATTGACGGGGTTCCCGAAGAGGGCGTCTTTACCGAGCGCCAGAAGATTAGCGGCTACGATATTTTGCTGGGAGTTAAGAGGCTGGGCTAGGGCGGCGGACTTTCCGTAAGTGTGGCGTAGGTGGTATATTCGTTGTTGCCCCGCCAGTAGATTATTTCCACATTCTGCCCGATTTCACAGGAAGTTACTGCTTCTACGAAGTCCCCGATGTTAGCAATCTCTTCGCCGTTAAAGCCAACGATAACATCCCCAGCCTCCAGTCCCGCTTCCTCGGCAGGATAGCCGGTAAGTACTTCAAAAATAAAGATTCCTTCATTTACCGCCAGATTATATTGCCAGACTAGGTAGGGGGTTACATCGGTGTAACTTATCCCCAGGTAAGGCCTGACCACATGACCGGTGTTTATTAGTTGGGTGATAATTGGTAGCGCTGAGTCGATGCTTATCGCCCAGCCCATAGCCTCCACCCCGACCATAGAAATCTTGACACTGGTAATGCCAACCACCTCGCCCTGCATATTTACCAGTGGTCCGCCGCTGTTGCCCGGGTTGATGGCGGCACTGGTGCCGATAAGGTCGTGAAGCGTTTGCCCTGGCGATACGGTTATGGAAGCGCCCAGGCTCCTGACTATTCCTTCCGAAGGGGTTACTCCCAGCCCCAGTGAATTGCCGATAGCCAGTACCCATTCGCCAAGATTAAGTTCCGAAGAATCTCCCCCGCTGGCTCTCATCAAGTTTTCAGCCTCAATCTTAACTACCGCCAGGTCGGTGAGGAAGTCGGTGCCTACTACCGCTGCGGGGAAGGTCCGGCCGTCATCCAGGGTTACCGTTATGTTCTGAGCCCCTTCAACGACATGATTGTTGGTCACGATGTAGCCATTTTCATCTATAATCCACCCCGAGCCGGCACCCTCCTCCGTATATAGCTGACCGAAGAAATAGGTTATAGTCTCGGTGTTGATGGCTACCACCGATGGCTTAACCTTGGTTACAACCGATGTAAAATCAGGAAGCTGTTGGCTTTCACTATCGGAGGGTGGTGGTGTCCAGTCAGGCTCAGTGGAGTTGGTAAGTGGTGAGGGTGGCAGGCTATCTACCGGGGGCAATACACAGCTACTAGCGAGGAGAAGGCACAGAATTATGAGGGGAATTAATAGATATTTCAATTTCATGTTTATCCCTTTCATTGCGGTTTTTATTGTAGCACGCAGGCAGGATTTAGACAAAGTTCTAGGCTCTTTCCTTTTAGTATAACGAAGCCGCCGCCGTTTGGTTAGGCTACAGGTTAAAACTTTGTTTTCCCAGCCCCTCCTCCAGAGTATTCTTTCCCACCCGCCCGCCCATTAGGCTTTGCGGCTTATCCCATAATTTTCTCTCCCT
>Ga0315532_1000269_pt1 | contig 42337 bp, 42 predicted proteins | sample SalMarWE160370MG_FD_203082 | JGI IMG/M metagenome (GOLD analysis project Ga0315532, IMG submission 203082) | Salt marsh sediment microbial communities from the Plum Island Ecosystem LTER, Massachusetts, United States - Salt Marsh Sediment WE1603-70 ...
TATCATCGCCTTGCCCGCGGCTTCATCCAGCATCAGATAGGGCTGCGCCGCTTCAAAGAACTCGTCAGCGGTCAGGTTGCGGATATAGACCCCGTTCATCCAGTCAAGCTTTTCCCGGTTGAAGATGGCTCCGGTCTTGCCGATTCGCTCCAGGGAAAAGTTATCTACAAGCTCCTGGCGGGATAAAATCTCGGTCTTATCGTCCAGAGACCAGCCGAGTAGGGCAAGGAAGTTGACCATCGCCTCGGGCAGATAGCCCTCCTCCCGATACTGGATTACCGACACCGCCCCGTGCCGCTTGCTTAGCTTGGAACGGTCAGGGCCCAGTATCATGGGGTGGTGAATAAACTGCGGCGGCTCCAGGCCAAGCGCCCGGTACAGAAGCAGGTGGCGGGGGGTGCTGGAGAGCCACTCGTCAGCCCGGATGACATGGCTGACTTCCATGGCGTGGTCATCAACCACATTAGCCAGATGGTAGGTGGGGTAGCCATCGGACTTGAGCAGGATAAAGTCGTCAATGGTACTGTGCTCAAAGACGACATCACCGTATATCAGGTCTTTAAACCGGGTCTGCCCCTCAAGCGGAGTTTTGAAACGCACCACCGGCGTTATGCCCTCGGCTTCCTTCTTTGCCCGTTCCTCCGCCGTTAAGTCGCGGCAGTGGCGGTCATAACCGGGGGGCTGCTTGCGCTTAATCTGCTCGGCTCGCATCTCTTCCAGGCGCTGGGGGGAGCAGTAGCAGTAGTAAGCATTCCCCTGCTCAATAAGGCGCTCGGCGGTCTCCCCATACATATCCAGCCTCTCCGACTGCATATAAGGCCCGTATTTACCCCCCACCTCCGGCCCCTCATCCCAGTCAAGACCAAGCCACTGGAGGGAATCAAGGATAGCCTTCACCGCCCCCTTGACCTTGCGGGTGACATCGGTATCCTCAATGCGGACGATGAAGCTGCCCCCCTGGTGGCGGGCAAAGAGCCAGTTAAACAAAGCCGTCCTGATATTGCCCACATGGGGATAGCCGGTGGGGCTGGGGGCGAAACGGACTCTGACTGGTTTGGTCATCTAAAAACTCGATTCACAATTATCAAGGGAAACTACTATTTAAAGAAGTCCGCAGAGATTCTTTGCTTCTCAATAGATTTTAAATACATATCTCGAACTTGAGCACACGTCTTGAATAAACACCTTCCCTTGATTTCCCCAAAGACTGACCTTGAAATTTCTCTATAATACTTGTCTTGGTTTTCTGCCTCGGCTATTACGTAAAATGTAGTATCAAAGTCACTTAGTTCGCTAAACTTCAGTAAAGAGTTCCTAAATTGGGGTGTAATCTCGACTTCAAAAGTAAATTTAGGAAAACCTCGGTTATTAAACCATGAAACATCTATAAACCTTGCTGATTGGACTACATTGGGATATGTGAAGTTTGGGAACTCAGAAAGGGTCATTATTTGTAGCAGGGGTTTGTTATCAAAAATTGCATTTTTGTTTGGTGAATAAGTATCAAAACCTTCTATATTCCCTATCTCTAACAACATCCCTTGAATTGAATAATGGGTTTGTTCCTTTTCTTGCTCTTTGCTTTGTGGCTTTGGAGAAGTTGGTAATTTATGTAAATAGTCAGTTAGAGCATATATACCCAACCCAATTCTAGTAAATCTTGAATCTCGCTGTACTCTTTCTTGAATCGTCTTGAAAGGAGTCCGCCCTGTCAAAGAGCGATATTTTGCAATTTCTTTGTATATCTTTCTGAGAGGTGCGACATAATTATTCGCTAAGAGTACCTTTTCAATTGCCTCAGAATATGTTAACTCTTCTTTCGCCATATTTTAGTCCCTACACCAAAAACTACATGAATTTCTTCCATACGATGTCATCATATCCAATAATCGCTCTTCCTTTAATTTCTTCTTTTCTTCCAACTTTTCTTTTTAGGCATTGCTGAAGCTGTTCCTTATTCATTACCATCCAGTTAAGAGGATTTTCTTCGTCTTCCTTCAGCCAAATGTCATGCTTATTTATGATAGAAACATTATATAACTTATTCATGTTCTTCACCGCCTCCAACACTCAAGAAGTCTTAATTTTGCTAGACAGTTAGACTTCACATAGTTTCTCCTCTTACCCCCATTCTACCACCTAATTTAGCGACATTCTAGGGTGGGGAAAAGAGAGTTTTAGAGGCGAAGCCTATGAGGGCGGGCGGGTGGGAAGAAAAAACTATTCTATATCCTCAAGCGCCTGCGCCAAATCGGTAGCCAGCTCGGACTTAAACTCCATATACTTGCCGCTGGAGGGGAGGCTAAAGCCGAGGCGGGAGGCGTGGATGAACTGGCGGGGTAAAAAGGGCGACTTGACGCCGTACATCTTGTCCCCCACCACCGGAAAGCCGATAGCCGAAAGGTGAACCCTTATCTGGTGGGTGCGCCCGGTCTCGGGCTTGACCTCAAGCAGGGTGTAGTCGCCGATGTATTTGATTACCTGGTATTCGGTGCGGGCTTCCCTGCCCCCGGCCACCACCGCCATGCGCTTGCGATTGCGGGGGTCGCGCCCCATAGGTGCCTCAATAACGCCGTTCTCCGGGGTGAGCTTCCCCTTAACCAGCACCAGGTAGGCTTTCGCCACCGAGTGAGCCTTAAACTGCTCCATCAGTTCGGCTTGAGCCAGGCTGTTCTTAGCCACCACCATTACCCCCGAGGTATCCCTGTCCAGCCGATGGACAATCCCCGGGCGCAGTGAGTCGCTGAGAGCCGCCAGGTGGGGGAAGCGGGAGAGGATGGCATTAACCAGGGTATGGGCGGGGTGCCCCGGTGCCGGGTGGACGGTCAGACCCGCCGGCTTGTCCACCACCAGAAGGTCTTCATCCTCATAGATGATATTCAGCGGAATCGCCTCCGGGGTCAGAGGGCTGGGTGGGGGGGGGGGAAGGACAACCTTGAGCCTGTCGCCGGCATTAAGCTTGAGCCCTGCCTTGACTACCTGGTCATTAACGGTGACATGCCCCTCGGCGATAAGCCTCTGAATGCGAGCCCGGGAAAGCTCACTAAGCTTGTCGCAGACGTATTTGTCCAGGCGAACGCCCGGCTTATCGGCGATGAAATTATATACCTTGTCCATCGTCAGGCTAATAAATCAGTGCTTTTCGGTTTTGCCCCAGCGGAGCAGTGAGTAAGCAAATAGAATCACACCAACAACTATCGCCGAATCGGCAATGTTGAATGCCGGCCACCAGCCGATGCTGATGAAATCGGTAACACCGCCAAAGCGCAGGCGGTCAACGAGGTTACCTACTATCCCGCCCAGGATTAAGCCCAGTGCCGTCCAGGATAATAGATTGTTCAGGGGGGGGAAGCGGTGATGAATAACAATGGCATAAGCCAGAAGCAGAGCGGCACCGACGATAGCCACTATGGCTAAGGCAAATGATTGGTCTGGAAATAAGCCAAAGGCAGCTCCGGTGTTAGGGGAGGAACGGGTTATACTAAATATTCCCGCCTCAAACAGCGATTGCCCTTCTAGGAGACTGGACCTTATCCAGAGCTTGGTGAGCTGGTCGGCAACCACCACCCCTGAGGCGGCAAGGAAAAAGGGGCACATTCCGCGCCTACGCTGGAGACTACTTGCCCTTCGCATTCTTCGTCTGAAGTGACTTACATTTCAGGCACAGGTTAGCCTGGGGAAGTGCTTCAAGCCGGTCCGGGGGTATAGGCTGACCACAATTATCGCATTTACCATAGGTTCCGTCTTCAAACTTCTGCAAGGCATGTTCCACCTCGGCTAACTGCTCCCTGATACGCTTCTCCAGGGTCAGCCGCTTCTCCAGCTCGAAGCTCTCAGTAGCCTCCTCCTCCCTCTTGCCAAAAGGGCTACCCTCCCGCCGTTCATCAGCCGGGCGAGCGGTAGATTTCAGTTGTTCCAGTTCCTCGTTTAACCGCTTTTGCATACCCTCGAGACGAGAGCGCAGTATATCAAAACCTATGGTCATCTTTCCCTCCCCTCCGCCTACCTATGCTAACAGGTAAGCACCTATGCCTAGAAATTATCACGGTAAAGATTGCGTAAAGATGCTAATCAAGCATCATACGCAACTGAGGGGTGGTACCCCTGCCTGCCCACACCGATTATTGTTGACAGAGTATACCATACATTAAGTGTATCCTATTTACTCTATTTGGTCAATGCCCAGTTAGAACTATTGACAGCCAGGGGTAATCTCGCTATTGTAAACAGTAATAATCTCTAATTAGTCTCAGATGCTTAGACAAATAGCCAGAGAACTCAAGGAGCATATCCCCTTTACCGCCCTCGGTGCCGTTACCGGCATTGCTATAATGGTGATAATAGTCTTCGCCCGTATCCCCACCCCCATTTCTGAGGCCGCTTTTTACACCCTGCACCCCATACATGTCCTGCTGAGCGCCCTGGTGACCACAGCCATGTATAAAAGATACAGTAAGGGCAAGCTCTGGGCAGCGATTTTGATTGGTTACGCCGGCTCCATCGGCATTGCCACCCTGAGCGATGCCGTAATTCCCTATCTGGGAGGAGTCCTGCTCAATATCGACATAGGTTTCCATGTACCCTTTATTGAGACGGAGGAAATGCCCTTCTTCGGGGTGGCAAAGTGGGTGGTGATAAATTCGGCGGCAGTCATTGGCATTGCCATAGGTTGCTGGAAACAGTTCACCAAAATCCCCCACTCGGGACACGTGCTTTTGAGCACCTGGGCTTCGCTATTCTATTTCACCGCCTTCGGCACCACTTCCTGGATTCCCCTCCTCCCCCTCATCTTCATATTCATCTTCCTGTCGGTCTGGCTCCCCTGCTGTCTCAGCGATATCGTCTTTCCCCTTCTCTTCGTAAGAAAAGCGGAAACTAAATAGTTGCCACCCACCAAGATATGACCTAAAATATCAATGATGGGGCTTCAAATCACCACCCTGAGTGAGAATACGGCTGGTCTGGGTAATTTTCTGGGGGAGCGGGGGCTGAGCATCCTGGTAGAAACCGCCGGAGCCAAAATCCTGTTTGATACCGGGCAGAGCATCTCCGCCAGCTACAATGCCGACCTCCTGGGCATAGAGCTGGGCAAAATCAATAAGATTGTCCTAAGCCATGGCCACTACGACCATACCGGCGGTCTGCGCCTGATACTACGCCGCATGAGGAAGGAGATTGAGATAATAGCCCACCCCGACATATGGCAGGTCAAGTATGCCACCCGAGGGGATGAAGAAAGGTATATCGGGATACCCTTCCACCGCCAGACGCTGGAGAGGCTCGGTGCTCACTTTAAGCTGAGCAAAAAACCGGTGAGAATAGCCGATAATATAATAACCACCGGCGAGATTCCCATGGTAACCGATTACGAAGGGATAGAGCCCTACCTTGTGGTGAAAGAAGAAGGTAGCTTCAAGCCGGACAAGCTCCTGGACGACCAGGCGCTGATTATCAAGACCAGGGCGGGGCTGGTGGTCATTCTGGGCTGCGCCCACCGGGGTATAATAAATACCCTCTACCACGCCCGGAAGCTCACCGGGGTGAAGGCAATAGATATGGTGGTTGGCGGCTGCCACCTCATGGATGCTACTGAGGAACGGGTGTGGCTGACCATCGCCGCCCTCAAGGAGCTGGGGGTGCAAAGGATAGGCGTCTCCCATTGCACCGGGCTGCCGGCAGCTGCCATAATGGCGCAGGAGTTTGGCGATAGGTTCTTCTTTAATAACGCCGGCACCATAATTAATTTATAATAGGGAACAGTGATGAAGCTTTCGGTTCAACTGGCGCCAAAGAATAAAAAGGGGCTCTTGCTGGCTAACCCGGTGATGACCGCCTCGGGCACCTTCGGCTGGGGCACCGAGTACGAGCATCTCTTTGATATCCAGAGGCTGGGGGCTATCGTCTGCAAGGGGACCACCCTCAAGCCAAGGGAGGGAAACCCGCAGCCAAGGCTGGCGGAGACGCCATCGGGTGTGCTCAACTCCATAGGGCTGCAGAATATCGGCGTTAAAGCCGTAGCCAAGGAGAAGGCGCCAGTCTGGGCAACCTGGCGTGTGCCCGTCATCGTTAATATCGTCGGGGAAACCGTTGACGAGTACGCCCGGCTGGCTCAAGAGCTTGACGGGGTAGCCGGCATCAGCGCCCTTGAGGTAAACATCGGCTGCCCCAATATCAAAGCCGGCGGCGCTGAGTTTGGCGCCAGGGCAGAGTCAGCCGCCGAGGTAACGGCCGCCGTTAGAGCCGCCACCTCCCTGCCCATAGTGGTCAAGCTAACCCCGAACACCACTGACATTGCCGAGGTAGCCAGGGCGGCGGCTGGAGCCGGAGCCGACGCCATATCTTTAATCAATACCCCCAGGGGCATGGTCATTGATACCGCCCGGCGCCGACCCCTCTTAGGCAACAAATTCGGGGGACTCTCCGGCCCGGCGATAAAGCCCATAGCCCTCTATATGGTCTATACCGTGGCTGGCGCCGTGAAGGTGCCAGTTATCGGCTGCGGCGGCATCACCACCGCCGACGACGCCCTAGAATTCATTATGGCTGGCGCCAGCGCCATCCAGGTAGGCACGGCTAACTTCAACAACCCCCGCGCCCCCCTTGACGTCCTTGAGGGAATAGAGCAGTTCATGGAAAAAGAGGGCATTAAGGATATAGCCGAGCTTATTGGGGTGGGGCGGGGCTAATCCTCCCACCAGCCATTCCGTTTGATTCCAAACATCACTCTCAGGTATAATTTTAAGTGCCTGTGGTTAATTCATATTTCAGGAGGCGATATAGTAGTGAAAAAGGATAGTTTTGCTCAATTCAGCGGCTCGGAGGACTACGTTACCTCGGAACCGCTAGAGAATGCGGTTAATGTCTCTATAGCCCTGGGAAGACCTTTGCTAATCAGGGGGGAGGCGGGGACGGGGAAAACTTTATTAGCCCACAGCATCGCCCGCGGGCTGGAGAAAAAATTAATCACCTGGAATATAAAATCGACCACCAAGGCCCAGGAAGGGCTCTATGTCTACGATACCGTGCAGCGGCTCAACGACAGCCGCTTCGGCGATAAGGATATCTCCGACATCAAGCAGTACATCAAGCTGGGCAAACTGGGGCAGGCTTTTACCTCCCCGGAACAGGTGGTGCTGCTCATAGACGAGGTGGACAAGGCGGACATTGAGTTTCCCAACGACCTGCTTAACGAACTGGACGAGATGAGCTTCCATATCCCGGAGACCAACGAGACCATCACCGCCATCCACCGCCCGATAACCGTTATCACCAGCAACGCTGAAAAAGAGCTCCCCGACGCCTTCCTGCGGCGCTGTATATTCCACTACATCGAGTTCCCCACTCCGGAGCTGATGGAGGAAATCGTCAGGGTGCACTTCCCCGACATCAAGGACAGCCTTCTCGGTGAAGCCCTCAAGACATTTTACTCGCTGAGGAAGGTTGACGACTTTCGCAAAAAACCATCGACCAGCGAGCTGATTGACTGGATTCGGGCGCTTATCGCCGGCGGTATACCCCACAAGGAGGTCTCCAAGAAGATACCGTTTGTGGGCACCCTGCTCAAAAAAGAAACGGACTACGACTTATTCGTCAGGAATTTCGCCGACCGGCGCTGGTAGCTATGTTTACTGATTTTTTCTATATCCTCAGAAAAAACAAGGTCCCGGTCTCCCTCGTAGAGTGGATGACCCTTATGGAAGCCCTAGCCAAGGGTCACATACGTGACCTGGACGAGTTCTATTTCTTAGCCAGGGCTATCCTGGTCAAAAGCGAAACCTACTACGACCAGTATGACATCTCCTTCCAGGAGTACTTCCAGGGGGTGGAAGCCCCGGAGGAGATTACCCAGGAGGTGCTGGAATGGCTCAAAGACCCCCTCAACCGCATGCTCCTGGGCGAGGAGGGGCAAGCCCTTTTCGATAGCATGGACTTCGACGAATTGATGAAGGAGCTGGAGAAGCGCTTAAGGGAGCAGACGGAGCAGCACGACGGGGGCGGTCACTGGATAGGGCGGGGAGGTACTTCCCCTTTCGGGCACTCCGGCTACCATCCGCATGGTATCAGAATCGGGGGGCAGGGTGGAGGTAGACATGCCGTTCAGATTGCCCAGGAGAGGCGATTTAAGAACTACCGCAGTGATTTGACGTTAGATGTTCGACAAATCGGGGTGGCCCTTAAAAAACTGAGACAACTGCGCCGCACCGGTCCCGAGGACGAGTTAGACCTGGAAGGAACCATCAAGGCTACAGCCAAGAACGCCGGCGACCTTGATTTCATCTGGCAGCGGAGCCGAAAGAACACAGTTAAGCTGCTTTTGCTAATGGATGTGGGCGGGTCTATGGAGCCATATGCCATGCTCTGCAGCCGGCTATTCTCGGCGGCTCACTCCAGCAGCCACTTCAAGGACTTCCAGTACTACTACTTCCACAACTGCATCTACGATAACCTTTATAGAGACATCGAACGGGAAGATGCCGTAAGCACCGTCCACCTCCTGCGCACCCTGGAGCCTGACTACAAGCTGCTGATAGTCGGCGACGCCAGGATGGGGCCCTGGGAGCTAGTCGAGAGGTACGGGGCAATCAACTACTACGAGCGCAACGAGATACCGGGGATAATCTGGCTTAGAAGGATTGCCGACCACTTCAGCCACTGCGTCTGGCTCAACCCCGACGCCCCGCGCTTCTGGATTCATGCCACGGTGAATATGATTGGGCGGCTGTTTCCCATGTACCCGCTAACCCTGGAGGGGCTGGAGCAGGCGGTGGGCAAACTGGTGGTTAAGAAGTAGCTATTTTTATTCTTCAGCCAGCCTCTGCCCGGCAGTAAACGCCTGCTTTAAGGCATCGGGGTAATTTTTAATCGCCCCCTTCTCATCCACCCCGGGGAAGAGCAAATCCCCACTGTAGGCAATATTAAGGACGCTAAACCAGGCTTTTACCGTCGCCAGCGCCGGCTCAAAGAGATTAGCCATCTTCATGCCGCCAACGGAGACAAATAGACCCTTCCTCTCCCGATTATCACCCAAGGGCGGCTTTTTCAGTATATACTTTCTCGCCCAGAGCGCCTGGCAGCGGTCAATCATGGCCTTGGCCTGAGCACTTACCCCCCTGAAATGCAGCGGTGAAGCCAGAACTATTCTATCCGCTTTTTCCAGCTCTTTATAGACCATCTGCATATCATCCTTTACCTTACACACGCCCGCCTCAAAACAGGCATCACAGTGCTGGCAGGGACTAATCTCGAGGTCATTAAGAATAATGGTCTTGACCTCAGCCCCCTTGCTGGTGGCACCCTTCATAACCTCAGCCAGAAGAAGGTCGGTGTTGCCACCCCGCCGTGGGCTGCCGCTAATGCCAATAACTCTCATATCAATCCTCCGATATGGCTCATGACTTCTTTCTCTCTGGCTTTCATCTTGAGCTCCAGCTCCGGCCTGTCATGCTCATACCCCAGCAGGTGAAGCACACCGTGGATGATAAGAACCAAAATCTCCTTCTTTACCGGATGTTTATATTCCTCCGCCTGCCTTACTGCCTGAGGGTAGGAGATAATAACCTCCCCCAGGTGGAGAACACCGTCGGGGGGTTGAACGAAGGAGGGGAGGTCTGCCCCAACCCCCTCCCTGGCGGAAAAGGCGAGAACGTCCGTCGGCTCATCCCTTCCCAGATAGTCACGGTTCAGCTGCTTGACCCTTTCCCCGGTGGCAATAAAGAGGCCAAGCTCAGCATCACTGCTAACGTCCAGGGCAGTGAGGGCCTGCTCGGCTACCCCCCGCAGCCAGCCTGCCTCAAGCTTCCCCTCAAGCCCTTTGTCAATTAAAACATTGATTTCCATCTGTGCCTCCCATAATAGCACACCATAAGATTTTTTATCACCCACCCGCCCACCCAAAAAGGTTTCACCTCTTTACAATCTCCCTGCCGCCGGGGGAGGAAAAGAAGAAGTAAAGCCCTATAGGGCGGGAGGGTGGGAACTAAGACACTTGCTAGGGGGGTGGGGGGAAATTACGGGATAAACCGCAAAGCCTAATGGGCGGGTGGGTGGGAAGAAAAACGTAAGCCAAAAACGGGGAGGGGTGGGGTTTGAGCAAGGGGGAGGGTTATGATACAATTGATTTATTAAAGTAAAGCATTACCTGTCCTCAGCTAGGGAGGGATCGCATAGAGGCCTAGTGCGGGCGCCTGCTAAGCGCTTGCCCTGGGAGACCGGGGTCGTGGGTTCGAATCCCACTCCCTCCGCCAAACAGGGGGTGTATAAATGCAGCTATTTGGTTTACAAGCAGATTATGTAAAAATGCTGATCAAAGACACCATAGAAACATACTCTGGGCAGTGGCGACTCATTCACGAAGCAATACAAAATTCCAATGATGCTATTCAACTTCACGATGGAATCAGTCAGGGTAAGATAACCATAGACTTGCATATTGGGACAAATAAAGTTGTGGTCACAGATAATGGCAAAGGGGTTCCTGTCGATGAATTCCCAACAGTTTTCACGCTAGGAGGCACCGCTAAAGACGACCCTGATATGCGGAAGATTCTAAAGGGAAGCCAAGGCGTTGGAATTAAAGCAACAGTGTTCACTTCAGAGTTTTTCGAGGTTGATACTAACTGTGCTGACGGAAGGTGGTCGAAAAGAATCGAAGGTTGCTGGGATTTTCTCCATCCAGATTTTAACGATGACATTGGAGACCCAGAAATAAAAGAGGCCGGTTCGCCAAGATTTTTCACAAAAGTAAGTTATTCACTTCACGATTACAGCGTCTATAATTTCTTCCAGGAGGTTATTTCCGAGTATTGCAGCGAATTGGATATTGAAGAAATTACTTCAGAAAAGGCATTAATGGATTTATTGGAGATATATTTCCGAACCCAGACTTACGTGGGGTGCGTGCAATCACTTTTAGGAATTGGCGAAGGACTTAAACCTATCCGTGTAAGAGTAAATGTTATATTAGATTATCCTACCCTAGAAGCGCATAGGACACACGAAGTTCGGCATTGTGCTCTTCTTTCTAAGGAAGTAAATCACGGAAAAGCCATCAGTCGGGAGTTCCCAGCAAGCTATGCTGACTTCAAAGAGATTTACATGTCACTTAAGAAGTCAGACAAAGCAGATAGACTCTTTGAACATTTCATCGCAGTTATAGAGAACCCGCCTGATCCAAATCTAAGGAAAATTTTAATCCAAAAACTTACAAAAGAACAATCAAAATTATTACTTTCAAAGATAAGGCGAGACCGCAACACAGGAAAGCTGCTGATTAGCGAAGACCAAAGGAGACTTGAAAAACACGAAAGGCTGTTTGAAAAGTTAAACGGGATTTACCTCTTGATTGGTCCCAGTCCATATTTAAAAAGGTTTTTGCATCTTCCCGCTAAACAACTGATTTCTATAAATGGCCTGCCAACCAACATCGGACTGAACCCAGTTACAAGCTCAGGAAAACTTGGTTATCTTTTGAATATACATTTTATTATGGACTTAGACACTACTCTTGGCTATGGGAAACGAAACATTCCAAGCGTTGTGAAAGGACAGGCTGACGCGTTTTTCGCTGATATATTTGGCTTGTTAACCCGCCTATCAAGTTTCGTTGTTGGAGAAAGAGAATCCCTTGAACCCCCAGAAGACCTGTGGGATAAGGAGAAAGAATACGAAGCCTATACAGCACCCGACAATACCTTCAGAAATATCGGCCTTCCGCTCAAACTCCCACCTCGGGAAGAGCAAGATGTAATATGCTTATTCCATGAACTGCTGAGTAGCGGTAAACTCAAAGGATACTATCCTTTCCGTGCAAGTATTAATCGCACTTATGACGCTCTGATGTATGTATCAGAAAGCGAAGATGGAGAGATGCCCGCTGAAATAAGTTGGAGAGACCTTAAATTTGTGGAATTCAAATTAGGGTTAGCAGAGCTTATCAAGGTGGATTTTTTGAATGAGAAAAAGAATCTCCGAGATATAGACTTAGTAATAGTATGGGAGGACGATTACGAAGGAGACGCAGAATATATAGTTTCGTCCCTTGAAAGAGACGGAATCGAACCACTTCCGGGTGCTCAAAAGCGCTTAAGATTGGGAACTCAACATTGTCAAGTTATTGTACTTAAAGAACTCCTATTTCCGAGTGAAGAATCGTGAGCTTCAAGAACCCACTCCCTCCGCCAGAATAGTACGCCCCTTAAATTAAGGGGTATTTTTGCTATCCTTAGAGAACAATGGCTAAATACCATATCTGGACCATCGGCTGCCAGATGAACAAGGCGGAATCGGAAAGGCTGGGCAGCTATTTTGAGCAACTGGGCTATGAGCCAGCTAGCGCTGATGACGCCGATTTAATCGTGCTTAATAGCTGTGTCGTCCGCCAGCACGCTGAGGACAGGGTGGTCAACAGGCTCCATAACCTGAGACCATTAAAGAAATCGCGCCCGAAACTGACCATAGCCGTTACCGGCTGCCTGGTTAACGCCGACACCGCCAAACTTGAGAAACGCTTCCCCCAGGTTGATTACTTCTTCAAGCCCGGAGACTACCCCCAGTGGCTGGAAAAGCCAGAATGGGAGCAGGTATTACCCCGACACCCGGCGCCCAGCACCTATGTTTCTATAATCCAGGGCTGCAATAACTTCTGCTCCTATTGCATTGTCCCCTACCGCCGGGGAAGAAACAGGAGCCGACCGCTTAAAGAAATCACGGCTGAGGTCAGGGAGCTGGTAAATCGCGGGGCTAAGGAGGTCACCCTGCTCGGGCAAAATGTGGACTCCTACGGCCATGACCTGCCCCAAAAGCCAGACCTGGCTGACCTGCTCCACGAGCTAAACGCCGTTGACGGACTGCTGAGAATACGCTTCCTGACCAGCTACCCCAAGGACATGAGCTCCAGGCTGATTGAGGCCGTAGCCGCTCTGGACAAGGTCTGCGAGCAGCTCAGCCTCCCCGTTCAGTCGGGCAGCAATGAAATCCTTAAAGCGATGAGGCGGGGCTACACCGTAGAGCAGTACCGCCAGCTTATTGCCGAGATAAAGGGTAAAATAGCGGCGGTAGCCCTGAGCACCGATGTTATTGTTGGCTTCCCTTCCGAGACGGAGGAGCAGTTCCAGGAGACCTTTGACCTGCTCTCCGAGCTAAGGTTTGACAGCGTCCATGTCGCCGCTTATTCGCCGCGACCGGGGACTCTTTCAGCAAAGAAACTTGAGGATAATATCCCGGCAGAAGAGAAAAAGAGGCGATTGGGCAAGATTGAGCGTCTCCAGGAAACCGTTGCCACCGAGATTAACGCCCTTCTGCTGGGTGAGGCGGTTGAAGTGCTGGTGGAGGGGAAGAAGAAAGAAAAGTGGTATGGGCGAAGCAAAAGTGGTAAACTGGTATTCTTCAGGGATGATAACGATTGCCTGGGAAAATTAATTAACATCAGGATTGAGAAGGCAAGCCCCTGGTCACTACAGGGCAGGGTTGAATATTAAAACGAGGAGAGGTAAATGAACCATAATAGAGTCCTGAGCCTGGCATTAATCACCGGGTTGCTTATCGCCCTTCTGGTATTCGTGGGTGGTTGCTACTTCCCGGCAACAGAGGGAGAAGAGGGGGGTGGTTTCGACTGGACGATAATCATCTTCCTGGTGCTGATTTTCGCCATATTCTATTTCCTTATGATTCGCCCCCAGCGCAAGAGGCAGAAGGAGCAACGGGAATTGATGGAGGGACTGCAGAGGGGGGACAGGGTAATCACCGTCGGCGGCATCTACGGGCAGATTGAAAGCCTCACCGAGGATAGCGTGGTCCTGAAAATAGAATCAGGGACGACAATAAGGCTGGCTCGAGGCAGTATCGCCGGCAAACGAGAGCAATAGAGGTTTTAGAGAGGGGGCTTTGCCCCCTCTCTTCCCCATAGACCCGGCTTAAGCCCGGGGTTCACCTTTTTATTCTCTTTAAAACTCCTTTGGGGTCGCTGACCAGTAGCACAATTTCCCACACTAAGAGGGCGAGAATTATTACAGAAATTCCAAGCAACGTTGCGTCTAGATTTATTTCGAAAAACTCTCCCCCCTCCATTAAATATGCCATCACGTGGTCAACGAACCACATGAGTGTTGCCCCCCAGAAGATCAAACTTAATAAGCCAAGCTTATATTTGTCACCCGGAGACCTGATGTACCATATCGCCGTGGTAATTACCGCGGCTAGTGCCGTCATTATGAGCCACATTATCCACCCCCGCCGGCAGGGCTTGCTTTGGCTTGGGGCATAGCCTTAGCCCTTAGCTCAACAATCAAGACTATTATTGCCCAGATGATGGTTACGAATATAGCCATAGCTACACCAATGGTCGCCATCTCATTAAGCATGGGGGCTACTTCTGCCGGATTGTTCATGGCTGTCAAAAAGGGCGGCCAGGGGACGACTTCCCCATGCCATATATGCTCCAAAGCCAGCAGTATAGTGCCACCCCATAATAGCTTATTCAGCCAGCCCAACCTCCGGCTCCAGCTCAACCCCGTTTTTTTAGTCCTTTCCCCACCAGCCTTCTTCTCTCTTTTCTCCACAACCTTCTGCACAACGGTTGTCACGATAGCCTCTCCCGCCGGTACCAGAAAACACGCCATAGCTTTTTACCTCCTCTTAAGTTATTTGTAATTAACCAATTGTTTCAGCTTTTAAGCTGGATACCTCCACCGCTCAGCATGTTATATTTTTCGCCAGCACAGCCGAGGCAAAAATATTTACCTTCTTTTTCCACAAGGCGAGTTGCCATGGCATTTTCTCCGCAGACAGAGCACCTCTTGGAATCAAAAATAGGAGCGTATTGGGGCATATCAATAGTCGTTTTTTTGATAAGGAACATCTTATCAAAGGGGACGGATAGCTCCTTAACGGACAGCTCACTGAATAGCTGCATCATCTCGGCATACTCCTCTGGTTCAGCAGGCTCTCTTCTCGCCACTATTTTGTAAAATAATTCATAGGCACGCGGATACTCTTCCCCGCGGCTATCCTCAAAGGCGGGGGCTAAGGCAATCCTAATAGCCTGCCCGTCTCGTCTACTCACCGTTACCGCCGTCTTCCCCCAGTCGCGATAAATCAAAGAGTTATTGCCAAAACTACAGCCGGTGACCATCTGGACACCATCGCTAAAACAATTATTGGTCTCAACAATGGCGATGATTTCCTCCATGCCGGTATTGGTAACCCCCATTTCCTTGATGGCATAATAGCCAGCCTTCACTCCATAGGCGAGGTAATTGCACCAATGACCATGCAGCTCGCCTGCCTTTCTCAACAAACCATTCAGGTCATCTGCCTTAATAAGGCTCTCAATCTCGCTCCGAAACGGGTTTCCTTGTGCTTGCATAACCTGCCTCCTCAATATTAATGCAACTTAATGCTTCTGCAATTATATGCAATAAAACCTCAAAAAAAAATTAGCTGCACTTATCACAGCGGCCAAAAATAGCCAGGTGCTTCAGGTTAGCGCTGAATTTATATTCACGGAGCAACATCCTCTTCAGGGAGGACAGCGAGGACTCATCAAGGTCAATAACGGCGCCACACTCAGTGCAAACGAGGTGGTGGTGGTGCCCCTTCTGCGCCGGGTGATATCTAACCCTGCCCTCGCCGAAGTCGGTCTCGGTTACCAGCCCAAGCTCTTTGAGCAGTTCCAGGGTGCGGTAGACGGTTGAGATATTAACATTGGGGTATTTAGCCACCACCTGGGCGTAGATTTCCTCAGCACTGACATGACCATCGCTATTCTCAATAGCCGATATAATCAGCAGCCGCTGGGGTGTCAGCCGGTACCCTTTCTCGGTTAGCTTTCCTACTATCTCTCCGGGGTGGCTCATTTGACCAGCGCCCATTATATCACCGATGCCCTGTTATTGCAAGCCCTTGTAGTTGCAATTATTTTCCTAAAACTTTTCCCGGCTATCAAGCATTATGGTTACCGGACCGTCGTTATGGATTTCAAGCTGCATATACTGCTGAAAGCGCCCCGTTTCCACCTTTAACCCCGTGGCTCTAGCCTCACTAACAAAAAGCGCAAACAGCTTTTCCGCCTGAGCCGGCGGGGCGGCATTGGTAAAGCTGGGACGGCGTCCCTTCCTAGTATCAGCCAGAAGGGTGAACTGGCTCACCACCAGCAACTCGCCCCCAACATCCAAGGCGGAGAGGTTAAACTTACCCGTCTCATCAGAAAAAATTCGAAGGCTAACCGTCCTCTGTGCCAGATATCGGGCATCCTTTTCGCTGTCGCCAGCGGCAACGCCCACCAGGACCACCACCCCCTGCCCTATCTTGCCCACTACCTCCCCAGCCACACTCACCGAGGCGGCAGAGACTCGCTGCAGTAATGCCTTCACTTCGGCTTCTCTTCCTTGGGTGATTTCTTTTCTGTTTCTACCGGCTTGGTTGGCTTGGGTACACCCTTGCGATTATCGGTAGTATAAAAGCCCTTGCCCTTAAAGATAGCGGGGACAGAGTGAATAACACGGCGAGCCTTTCCCCGGCATTTAGGACATATCGCCACCGGCTCGTCATCAAACCTCTGCCGGCGCTCAAAAAGGAAATGGCAGGAACTACACTTATATTCATAGATAGGCATCAGCTGACCTCAAAGGTTTTTTCCCGCATATTTTACACAAAAGCCAGGGCAAAGACAAAAAAATAATTCACCCCATCCCCCCTCCCTTTTAGCAAGCGTCTTACTTCCCACCCACCCGCCCTCAAAGGCATAGCCCCATAGGGCGGGGGTAAGAAGTAAAGCCTAAAGGGAGAGTGACAAGAAGTAAGACCTAATGGGCGGGAGGGTGGGAAAGAATACCCAGTGGGAGTGGCGGGAGGGGCAAAAAACAAAAACACTTGACCCACTTGACCAAAGGCAAAGGGGGTGTATAATTAGCCCTGGGGGTGAGGAGTGAATTTCCTGGAAAAGCTCTCAGATGCCACCGAAAGAAACAACAGCCTGCTCTGTATCGGGCTTGACCCCGACCCGGAGCTGATGCCGGCCAAGATAGGCGTTTTTAAGTTCAATAAGACAATTATTGACGCCACCTCCGACCTGGTATGCGCCTACAAGCTCAACTTCGCCTTCTACGAGGCTCTGGGGCATGAGGGGCTGGAAGCCATGAAGCACACCGTTAAACACATCCCAGACAATATTCCGGTGATTGGCGATGCCAAGCGGGGCGATATCGACAACACCGCCAGAGCCTATGCCAAGGCTATCTTTGATATCTTCAACTTTGATGCCACTACCATCAGCCCCTACCTCGGCTTTGACTCGGTGGAACCCTTTATTGAGCACTGGGACCGGGGGGTATTCATCCTCTGCCGAACCTCAAACCCGAGCGCGGTTGATTTCCAGAACCTGCCCCTTAAGACGAAACGCAAGAACCTGCCCCTGTTTGAGATAGTAGCCCTCAGGGCGGCGAAGTGGAACAAACACGGCAACATCGGGCTGGTGGTTGGCGCCACCTACCCCGAAGAACTAAAACTGATAAGGCAAAATCACCCCGATATGCCCCTGCTCATACCCGGCATCGGTGCCCAGGGGGGAGACCTGGCTTCAGCCGTTGGCTATGGGGTTGATAAGCGGGGCAGGAATGCCCTCATAAGCTCGTCACGGCAAATCATATACGCCTCAAAGGAAAGGGATTTTGCCGAGGCAGCACGGCAGGCCGCCTCCTCACTGCGGGAGCAGATTAACCACTACCGCCCCACCCCATAAGGCAAAAACGATGGAGCTAAAGCTGGGCGACAGGGTCCGTCTCAAGAAGAAGCACCCCTGCGGCAGCTATGAGTGGGAGGTGGTCAGGCTGGGGGCTGATATTGGCATCAAGTGCCTCAAGTGCCAGCGCCGCGTGCTCCTTGAGCGCAGCACCTTTGAGCGCAGGGTTAAAACCTTCGTTTCTCATGGAGAAAAATAGGGCTAAAATTGAACGCTTTAGGCGTTACTACTATAGGTGAAACCACCTTCTACGCCACCAACCCCCCTAAAAAGCCATTTTGGCGCTTCTGGTGAGGTTTTGCGCCGCTTTGCTAGAGGCACTAACTACTCCATATCCAGCAGTCGCTTCTCGCCGCTTATCTTCTGCAGCTCAGTTATATCCTGGCTAACCTCCACGATGCCAAGGTAGTTGCCGGCTTTGTCCTTGACCGGGAAATAGCGGATATATATCCTACGCTCTTTAAGCTCAATCCAGAACTCGGCTACATCCCTTGCGCCCGATTTCAGGTCGCCTACCACCTGACTTACCTTATGTATGCTCTGCTGGGGGTGGCACTGCTGCACCTTTCTGCCTATCACCGCCGGGGTCCGCCTGAATATCCTCTTCTCGCCCCGGCTGTAATATCTGACGGTATCAGTCTCATCAATGAAGGTTATATCTACCGGCAGTGCATCAAAGACAGCCTCAAGAACCTCAGTGGAAAGCGTTTCCAGCATAGCTCACCTCCAACCCTTTATTACTTAATATATACCATCCCGCCCCATCTAAGTCCAGCCCTCTGGTAACGGGGGATTGACAGTCAGGTATAATGGCTATATCATCACGGTAAGAGAGGGAAAGGAGGATAAAATGTCTAAGTCAAGAAAGATAATACCAATAGTAGTGATAGCTATTGGATTGCTTCTGGCCACCGGCATCAGCTGCCAACCCTGTTCCTGCTTAAATTGGAACCCGGTAACTGTAAGCTGGACTGGCTCTTCACCAGAAACGTGGACTGGCGACTATGGAAGCACCGTACCTATATCCTGGGTATCCCCGGGCACGGCTGTTTCCATAAACTCAAGTATTAGCTGCAGTGAAGGTTGCCAGCCGAGCTATACTTGGGAGGTCACAAAGTCGGCCGGTTCCCCGGAGGAACCCAGGACAGGGGTCGGCTTGCCCGCTTCATTTTCTCCGGCGAGTGCGGGCAGTTTTACAGCTGTTTTAAACGCATCTTGTGATGGCGCATCTTGCCCGCCTGCCACCACCTATATACGCATCGATAAGATTCAGGTGGCTCCCTGTTCGTGCCAGTGGGACGCGGTAGAGGTATCCTGGCCTGAAGGCACCGGCTTTGCCACCTGTGGAGCGGCTTCCACCGTGGGACCGATAGTCCTCCCCCCGGAGACGGCAATCAACATATCTTTCAACGTCTCTTGTCTCCCTATTCCCGACTGCCTGTTAGGTGATTATGACTGGACGGTTACCTCTCCTCTGGGTGATAGTGTACCCACTTACGAGCAGCCCTCTACCCTACCTTGGTATGAATTCTCGTTCACCCCTACCACCTCCGGTTCCTATGATGTCAACCTAGAAGCAACCTGTAATGTAACGCCTTGCCAATGTAATTTCCAGGTCCTCGTTCAGCAGGAGACGTTAACCCTTAGCGCCTGTGTCTGCGATGACTTTGGGGCACCAGAGGAATCTCCTGCTCCAAGTACGGCGTTACTAAATTGGATAGCTGACAACTACGTTGGCCCCACAGGTTCCCGCAATTGCGACGACACCTCGATGGACGGCTATTGGGCCCATACCTTCTTGAGTCTGGCTCCCGTCGCCGGCTGTCAAATTGAATCGGCGACACTGGCTATTATAATCAATAACAACGACTCTGCCTTTGAGAACGATACCATGACCTTAGGTTTTATAAAAAATAATGACTCACTGTGGGCATGGTCGAGATACCTCGGCCCCCCCTTCACCCCTAACCTTGACATAGATTTGAGAGACACCGAGATAATCGTATTAGATTTGGCTGCAGAAGGGCTTCTGGATGGGCTCACCAGCAACGGATTTCTGGACGTTGCCGTTGAGGATGACAGCGGTGTTGACTGCGCCACGCTCGAGATAGTCTATGCCCTACAATAGCCAGTAGCCTATAGGAAGAGTAAAGGGAGGGGGCTAAGCCCCCTCCCTTTCTTATACCCCCTTAAAGAATCTCAGTGGAAAGCGTTTCCAGCATAATTAGCCCTCCAATCTCTACTTTTTTACTATCTCAAATATACCACTGGGACTATTTTCCAGTCCAGCGTTTGCAAAAAATGATACTGTGGTATAATAAGCCAAGCTAATATGAGTATGGCGAGTGCTATGATAGATGCGTCGGGTTGTTTTACGCTAAACAACCTCTGGATATTAGCCGCCGTTGGCGTCGGCATCATCCTCTTCTTCCTGCTGAGGCGCTGGACCCCCTGGCTCGTAGATAAAATGGTGCCGGAGCAGTGGCAGGGGCAAAAAGAAAACATTGAAAAATCGCTGAGCCTTGCCATCGCCCTTGTCGGCGGTATACTCCTAGCCCTCGCTGTCGCCGCGGTCGCCGTCACCCTCTACGGCGTTGACCTTGGTCCAACCCTAGAGGGAATAGGCGAATGGCTTGTGGAGCACGGCATCCGTATCTTCAGCATCATCGTGGTCGCATGGCTGATTTATAAAATTCTCGGCGTAATAATGCCGATTTTCGTCAGGCGATACCTCACGAGCCGGAGTAAAAGGCGCGGGTCTAAAATATACTTAAGCCAGCGGTCGAAAACACTGAGCCGAATCACCGCCCAGGCTCTGGGCATATTTATCTTCATCGTCGCCTTCTTCATGATTCTCTCCGAGTTGGGGCTGGATATTACCCCGCTGCTCGCCGGCGCCGGCGTGGCTGGCATCGCCATCGGCTTTGCCGCCCAGAACTCGATTCGTGACTTTATCGGCGGTTTTGTGATTATGCTCGAGGACCACTATAACATAGGCGATATAGTTAAAATCGCTGATTTAACCGGCGAGGTGGAGGAGCTCGGCTTGAGGCGGACGGTAATCAGAGACCTAAAGGGTATTCTCCATGTCGTTCCCAACGGCGAAATCAAGGTATCCTCTAACTACACCCGCTCGATATCCAGAGCCTTCTTCGAGGTTGGTGTCGCCTACAAGGAAGACCTCGACAAAGTAATGGCTTTAATTAAGAAAACTTGGGAAAAAATGGCTAAAGACCCCAAGTGGAAAGATAAGATAATATCGGAAACGCCCTGGTTACTCAGGGTAGAAGAATTCGGCGATTCAGGTATAATCATCAGAGCCGTCGGCGACACCCGACCCATGATGCAGTGGGAGGTTATGGGCGAACTCAGGAGAAGAATTAAGCGGGTCTTCGATGAGGAAGATATAGAAATTCCCTGGCCTCACGTCAAGCTGTATATGGGTGATAGCTCCGTAGATACCGACCTAATCTGTAAGAAGTGCTCCCGTGCCAATCCTCCCGGCAGCAAGTTTTGCTCCTACTGTGGCGCCAAGCTCGGTAAGTAAAATTAATTTGTTTTCTATCCCGGCGAAAGCTATAATGAACGCTATCTAACCAAGGAGAGGATTAGATGCCGTCTTATGCCTATTTTCATAAGCAGTTTATCCCCCTATCCGAAGCCAAGATAGGGATTATGACCACCGCCTTTCACTACGGCACTGCCATCTTTGAGGGCATCAGGGGTAACTGGAACAGCGAGCAGAAGCAGATTTACCTCTTCCGCCTCAAAGAGCATTACGAGCGGCTGCTTGATGGCTGCCGCGTGCTAAAGATTAAGCTGCCTCATACCCTAGACGAGCTATGCCAGATAACGGTTAAGCTGGTGGAAATGTGCCAGTTTGAAGAAGATTTATATATCCGCCCCCTGGCTTACAAGAGCGCCGAGCGACTGGGCGTGCGCCTCCATGACGTAGAGGATGATTTCCTTTGTCTTGTCATACCCTGGGGGCCATACCTGGATATGGATAAAGCCCGGTGCGCCACCTCCTCATGGCGGCGCCCCGACTATAATGTAATCCCGCCCAACGCCAAGATTACCGGACTTTACGCCAATAACGCCCTGGCTAAAACAGAAGTCGTTGAGAACGGCTTTGACGAGGCGATTATGCTCACCCCGGACGGTCATGTCTCGGAGGGGAGCGGGGAGAATATTTTCCTGGTTATGGACGGCAAGCTGGTTACACCAGACAGCCATAGTAACATACTGATGGGTATTACCCGGGATACGGTGATAAAACTGGCGCAAGACGAGCTGGGCATAGAGACTATAGAGAGAAAGGTTGAGCGCAGCGAGCTTTATACTGCCGATGAGTGCTTCTTAACCGGTACCGCCGCCCATCTAACCCCGGTAGCCGAAATAGACGACCGCCAGATAGCTAGCGGTGAGATTGGTGAAATAACCAAGAAACTGCAAAAGCTCTACTTTGATGTAATACGGGGCGATAACCCCAAATACCTTGACTGGTGCACGCCGGTTTACAAAAAGTAAGCTACTTCTTAGCCGTCCTTACCTGCAACGACTTCAGCAAGCAGATTACCTGGCAGTTTTCCTCCAGGGCGGCGGTGTAATTATGGGCTTCCTCAAGCAGCTGACCGATGGCAAAGCTGCCATGGCCATGAACCATAACAATGTGGCGTTGCTTTAATGCCCGGGCGATGATATCAGCCAGACCCCCGGGCTTCACCTCCATATTCCACCCCAGGACCGGAACCCGCCCCAGCGTTGACAGCCCTTCGGTACACATGGGCACAATCTCAGTTTCCGTCAGCGACAGGGCGACAGCATGAGGGGAGTGGGCATGAACGACGGCTAATGCCGGCGTCGCCCGATAGATAGCGCGGTGGACAGCCAGTTCTATTGACGCCAGCGGCGTATGGCGGTCATTCTTGTTTATCCCAGTCTCAATCAGGTCGTGCTCCTCTAGACAGCCGAGCCCGCAGTTGCGGCGGGTAATAATGATGCGCTCTCCCAGCCGGATACTCAGGTTCCCACTCTGGGAGGAGACAAGCCCGGTGGTGAACAGGTCACGGCCTACCGTCTGAAACTGAGACAGAATCACGACGCCCCTAACATAAACCCCTTCCTCGTCTCATGTCAAGTTTTGGGGGCTTGGGCTGCATTTAACTTCGTCATCAGGCGGGACTTGCGGCGGGCGGCGTTGTTGGGGGGAATAACCCCCTTTTCTGCCGCCCTATCCAGAGAAGCGATGGCAACCGTCACCGCCTCCTGAGCCTGCTTAAGCTTCCCGGTAAAGATGAGCCTCTCCGCCTTGGTTATATTGGTCTTGCACTGGCTGCGAATAGACTTATTTACCAGTCTCTTTCGCTCCGAGGCTCGCGCCTGTTTTTGAGCTCCCTTAACCACTGGCAATATCTACCTCCTTAAGGTTTTGGTTTTATTGTTGCCTCATCCCCCACCCGCGAGATACTTATCACCCCTTTGACCCCCTCAATCTTTTTCAACAGCCGGCTGAGCTGGACCAAGCCCGTGGTTTCTAAATCAAAAAATTCAGAAACGGTATGGTTATTATGATGGATAGAGCTCAGCCCGCCAATATTAACCTTCTCCCCAGCGACAATGGTGGTAATATCGCTGATAAGCCCTACCCTGTCCCAGGCTTCAACCTTTATCTTAACCGGATACAGGGAATCGGTCGGCTCCCAACCCACACCAACCAGCCTCTCCTTCTCGTCCTCATGGAGGACATTGTAGCAGTCCTGGCGGTGAACAGTCACCCCCCGGCTGCGGGTAACATAGCCGATAATATCATCCCCGGGCACAGGGCGGCAGCAGCGGGCTAAATGGGTAACCAGATTCCCCATCCCCAGCACCCGGATAGCCGCCTCCGGTGGCTTGGGTTGGGCGGCTGGCACCTTGGGCTGAGGTTGCTCCTCCTGGGCGGAGAGCTTGACCGCAATCTGATGGGTGGAAACGCCACCATAGCCAATTGCCGCCAGAAAGTCATCAAAGTTATCGTATTTGAACAGCTCAGCCAGCCCTTCCCGCTCGCTGGGCTTTATCCCCAGATGCCTCATCTCCCTATCCAGAAGCTCCCGACCCCGCTCAATATTCTCTGTCCGTTCCTGCCGCCGGAACCATTGTTTTATCTTCTCCGCGGCGTGAGATGTCCTGATATAGCCAAGGTGGGGGTTCAGCCAGTCCCGGCTCGGTGCTTTAGCCGCCTTAGAGACCACAACCTCAACGACATCGCCGTTATTCAGCTGATAGTTAAGTGGCACCAGCTTGCCATTAACCTTAGCCCCGATGCAGCGGTGCCCCAGCTCGGTATGAACCCGATAAGCAAAATCAAGGGAGGTAGAACCCTTGGGCAAGTCCTTTAGCTCCCCCTTAGGGGTATAAACAAAGACCTGGTCAATGAAGATATCGGTCTTAACCGATTCCAGGAATTCCTCCGCCCCGCTGAGCTCCCGGTGCCAGTCAATCAGCTGGCGCAACCAGCCTATCCTCTCCTCAAAGTGTATATCCTTCTTCTCCCCCTCCTTATAGCGCCAGTGGGCGGCCAGGCCATATTCAGCAATATGATGCATGTCACGGGTGCGAATCTGAACCTCAAGGGGAATCCTCCCCAGACACATTACCGTGGTGTGCAATGCCTGGTAGCCATTGGGCTTGGGATTGGCAATAAAATCATCAAAATCCCCGGGCAGGGGGCGCCACAAGCTATGGAGAACGCCTAAAGCATGGTAGCAATCAGGCACTGTGCTAACCAGTACCCGCAGGGCGAGGAGGTCGTGTATATCATCAAAGTGTTTGTCCTGGGCGGAATACCTCTCCATCTTGCGGTATATACTGTAGATATGCTTGGGTCTGCCCCATATCTCAGCCCTGAGCTTAGCCCGCTCAAACTCCCCCTCCAGGATTTTAATCACCTGAGCGATAAATGCCTCCCGCCGCGCCCGGCGGGCAGCAACCAGTTTGGCAATCTGGTGGTATTTTTGGGGCTCCAGGTAACGGAAGGACAAGTCCTCAAGCTGCCACTTCAGCTCCCAGATGCCGAGACGATGAGCCAGCGGGGCGTATATCTCCAGGGTCTCCCCGGCGATGCTCTGCTGGGCCTCCGGCGATAGAGCATCCAGGGTGCGCATATTATGCAGCCGGTCAGCCAGCTTGATAAATACCACCCGAAGGTCCTCAGCCATAGCCACCAGCATCTTCCTCAGGTTCTCCGCCTGCACCCCATCAGTGGCTACCGCCGGAGCGGGGGGCGGGGAGAACTTGCCCAACTTGGTGGCGCCATCAACCAGCTTGGCAACCTCAGCGCCAAACTTGGCTTCAAGCTCGGCGACAGGTATGCCGCAGTTCTCAGGGACATCGTGAAGCAGGGCTGCCGCCAGGGTGCTGGCATCAAGCTGGAGCTCAGCCAGAATCAAGGCTGTCTCTAGGGGGTGTTCAACATAGGGGTCTCCCGACTTGCGCATCTGCCCCTCATGCGCCTTTGCCGCAAACTTATAGGCGTCTTCAACCAGCACTATCTTCTCCGGCGGAAGATAGTGCTGAGCCTTTTCTTTAAGCTGGCTAAAACTCATATTTAAAGTATAGCGCAAGCGGACTAGGGGTGCAAAAATCTTTATCTACCCCCCCCTCTAGCCGGTGTTCTACTTCCCATACCCACCCGCCCTCAAAGGCATAGCCCCACAGGGCGGGGGTAAGAAGCAAAGCCTAATGGACGGGCAGGAAAAAGGAGAGGATTAAGAGCAAAGTCTAATGGGCGGGCAGGTGGGAAATAGTACCCAGTGGGAGTGGAGGGTTGGGTGGGAAGAAAAAGATATGTCTAAAAGGGGGGGGATGAGGCATATATATCCCTTTACAAATCCCACACTAATACTGTATTCTAGCCCTGAGAAAGCCATGTTGTATCAGGCACCACGCGGGACCTCAGACATCCTACCCAAAGAGCAAGCCTACTGGCGCTACATAGAGCAGAAGGTGGCTGAAATGGCTCAGCTCTACGGCTACGAGCGCCTTGACGGGCCCCTCTTTGAGGACACCGCGCTTTTCGCCCGCAGCGTCGGCGAGGATACCGACATTGTCACCAAGGAGATGTACACCTTTGAGGACAGGGGGGGTAACCAGCTCACCCTGAGACCGGAGGGCACGGCGCCGGTATGCCGCGCCTATCTTGAGCACGGGCTTTATAACCTCCCCCAGCCGGTAAAGCTTTATTATATTGCCTCTATCTTCAGATACGAAAGGCCCCAGGCGGGAAGATACCGCCAGCACTACCAGTTCGGCTACGAGGCTATCGGCGATGACGACCCCGCCCTTGACGCCGAAATCATTGATATGGCATGGCAATTCCTGCTCTCGGTAAAGCTTCGCTCGCTATCACTCCAGCTAAACAGCATCGGCTGTAAAAAATGCCGCCCCAAATACGTGGCGGCGCTCAAGGCTCACTATGCCAAGCACACTAAGGAGCTCTGCCCCGAATGCAAGACCAGGCTAAAGAAAAACCCCCTCCGCCTGCTTGATTGTAAAAAGCCCTCCTGCCAGAAAACAGCCAACTCCGCCCCTAAAACGATTGACTTTCTCTGCCCGGAATGCGCCGAGCACTTCCGCCGACTAAAGAAATACCTGGAACTGCTTGGTCTCCCCTACACCGTAAACCACCACCTGGTGCGGGGGCTGGACTACTACACCAGGACGGTATTTGAAATCCAGCCCCAGGGCGGGGGTGCCCAGAGCACCATTATAGGTGGCGGGCGCTACGATGACCTGATTGAGGAGCTGGGGGGAAAGCCGACGCCGGCTATCGGCTTTGCCGCCGGTATTGAGCGCATAATACTAAACTTAAAGAAGCAGAATGTCCCCATCCCACCCCTGCCCAAGCCCCCGCTATTTATTGCCTCTCTCGGTGATGAAGCCAAGGAAGAGGCGCTAAAGCTAGCCTCCACCTTGAGGCGGGCGGGCATCGGGGTAATCGAGGCTCTGGGTAGCAAAAGCCTCAAGGCGCAGCTGAGGCAGGCAAATAACCTGGGCGCACGTTACGCCGTAATTATCGGGGAGGAGGAACTAAAGGCGGGGGCGGTAATTTTGCGCGATATGACCAGCGCCAGGCAGCAGGCTGTGCCCCTAAAAGAGCTGGTGGAACGCCTGGTTTCAGCTTCACCTCATAGCTAAATTATGCTATAATAATACTAAATGGCTGCCTTACTATCATTCGAAATGGTCTCTAGGTGGGTAGCCTCTTCTCTTTTAGACAATCGTTTATCTCCTCACCACTAGCCGGGAGTGAAGCACGCTTATGACACAGGATAAGCCAGTAAAGAATAAGTACAGGGCAGAGGATATCCAGGTCCTGGAGGGGCGGGAGGCGATACGCCGCCGCCCCGGTATGTACATCGGCAGCACCGACCAGCGGGGGCTGCACCATCTGGTATATGAAATCACCTACAACAGCATTGATGAGGCTATGGCTGGCTGCTGCGACAAAATCTGGGTTACCCTCAGCAAGGACAACACGGTCAGGGTTGAGGATAACGGGCGCGGCATTCCCGTAGACGTTCACCCCGCCACCAAGATGTCAGCCCTGGAAACGGTGATGACCACACTCCATGCCGGGGCTAAATTCGGCGGCCATACCTATATGGTATCGGGGGGCTTACACGGGGTGGGTGCCTCAGCGGTAAATGCCCTTTCCTCGCAGCTCAAGGTTAATGTCAAGCGTAACGGCAAAATCTACCAGCAGGAATACAAGCGAGGCATACCCGAGGGGGCGGTGGAGGTGATTGGGGAGGCGAGCGATACCGGCACCATCATCACCTTCCTCCCCGATGAGAAGATATTCGGTAAGGCTGAATATGATTTTAACACCATAAGCGAGCACCTGCGGGAGCTAGCATATCTCAACCAGGGGCTTGAGATATGCATCATGGACGAAAGAAGAGACCGGGAAAAGACCTTTTATTTTGAGGGTGGTATCTCCGGCTTCGTGCGCCACCTTAACCGAAACCGGCTGGTCCGCCACCGCCGTCCCATCCACATCTCCAATACGGTGAACAGCACGGTGGTGGAGGCTGCCCTTCAATACAATGACGGCTTTTCTGAGTCCACCTTCAGCTTCGCCAACTGCGTCAATACCATAGACGGCGGCACTCACCTCACCGGCTTCCGCACAGCAATAACCCGCGTTCTTAATGACTACGCCCGTAAGAACAAGCTGCTGAAAGAGGATGAACCAAATCTTATTGGGGAGGATGTCAGAGAGGGTCTCACCGCCGTAATCAGCGTCAAAATCGCCGAGCCCCAGTTTGAGGGACAGACCAAAGCCAAGCTGGGTAACCCCGATGTAAAGAGTGCCGTGGAGAGTGTGGTCGGCGAGGGTCTGGCTCTCTACTTCGAGGAGCACCCCGATGACGCCAAAAAAATTATTGAAAAGTGCCTGCTTGCCGCCAAGGGCAGAGAAGCTGCCCGCAAGGCTAGGGATTTAATCGTCAAGCGGGGAGGTCTTGATACCGGCACCCTGCCCGGGAAACTGGCTGACTGCTCGGAGAAAGACCCCTCCCTGTGTGAATTATTCATCGTGGAGGGACCCTCAGCCGGGGGTTCAGCCAAGGAGGGGAGGAACCGCCGCTTCCAGGCTATCCTGCCCCTGCGCGGCAAAATCCTCAACGTGGAAAAGGCGCCGCCGGATAAGATGCTTGCCCACGAAGAAATCCGCGCCATCATCACCGCCCTGGGGACAGGCATCGACGAGGAGCTTGACCTGTCAAGGCTCCGCTACCACCGCGTCATCCTCATGACCGACGCCGACGTTGATGGCTCCCACATCCGCACCCTGCTGCTTACCTTCTTCTACCGGCACATGGTGGAGCTAATCAATAACCAGCACCTCTTTATTGCCCAGCCACCCCTCTACCGCATTAAGGCGGGCAGGCTTGAGCAGTGGGTCTACTCGGAGCCGGAAAAGGAAGAGGTGATGGCCAAGGTAAAGGAGAAGAAGGCGGAGATCCAGCGCTATAAGGGTCTGGGGGAGATGAGCGCCGAGCAACTCTGGGAGACGACAATGAACCCCGCCAGCCGCACCCTGCTCGAAGTAACCGTGGATGATGCCGCCAGAGCCGACAGAATATTCCACGTCCTCATGGGGGATGAGGTCCCACCCCGAAAAGCCTTCATCCAAGCTCACGCCCGGAGCGTTAAGAACCTGGATATTTAAACCTAAGCCTGCTCTCTGGCATACAGCCCGTGCTCTTTGATATACCCCTCCACCGCCTCAGGTACGAGGTTACGAATAGACAAGCCCTCCCTCACCCGCTGCCTGATTTCTGAGGCATTGATGTCTATGCGCGGCTTTTCCAGCAGGATGACCCTCTCGGAGAGGCCAGGGATAGCCGCTTCCAGGGAGGCGAGGTCGGGAGGGGGAAAGCCCACCCTGGGGACAGCCACCAACTGGCACAGCTTTATCAGCCGCGACGGCTCATACCACTGGGGGAGCTGGGTCAGGTTATCCCAGCCTAAAATAAAGAAAAGCTCATCTTCTGGGCCAAGCTGGCGCTCAAGCTCAGCCATGGTGTCAACGGTGTAGGTGGGACCGGCTCTTTCTATTTCCATGGTGGATAGCTTGAAATTATCTTTACCGCTAAGGGCAAGGCGCACCATCTCCAGGCGGTGCTCCGCCGGCGAGATGAGATTATCCGCCTTCAGCCAGGGCTGGCCGGCGGGCATAAAGATAACCTCATCAAGATTTAAGCCAGCGGTTACCTCCTCCGCCACCTTGAGGTGCCCGCTATGAACGGGGTCAAATGTTCCCCCCAGTACACCAATCTTCATTTGCTATCACTCCTATTCTAAGTCCGGGGCTGGGGGCGGAAGACCTTCTTTATCTTAGCCGCCTCAGGCTCAGCCACCGACTGAACTAACTTTATAGCCTGAGCCGTAAGCTCAGGAATCCCCTCGCCGCTAGCCGCGGAAACGAAGAGGGCTTTGGCTCCGGCGGCACTGAAGCTCTCCTTTATCTCGGCCAGTTGCTCCCTGACCTGGGGCAAATCAATCTTATTCACCGCCACCAGCTGCGGCTTTTTCGCCAGGGATGAGTCAAAGAGGCTAAGCTCGTTATTTACCCCTATCATATCATCAAGCGGAGACGGTGAGCTGCCGTCTACCAGGTGGATAAGTACCTTGGTGCGCATAATATGGCGCAGGAAATCGTGCCCCAGGCCCCGCCCCAGGTGGGCGCCGTCTATCAGCCCCGGAATCTCAGCCAGGACAAAGCTCAGCCTCCCCACCTCAACCACGCCCAGGACGGGCTCGCGGGTGGTAAAGGGGTAGCTGGCTATCCTGGGTTTAGCCGCCGAGACCGCTGCCAGCAGGGTAGACTTGCCCACATTGGGATAGCCAATAAGCCCGACATCAGCGATGAGTTTGAGTTCCAGTATAATGGAATTCTCCTCGCCCTCCTCTCCTTCCTGGGCAACCTGGGGCGCCTGGTTGGTGGAGGTGGCAAAGTGGGTGTTGCCGAAGCCACCCTTCCCCCCTTTAGCCACCACCGCCTGCTGGCCGGGCTGCTCAAGGTCAGCGATAATGGTATTATCCCCTATCTGCGACTTATATGAAACCACCGTTCCCGCGGGCACGGCTATTCTAAGGTTCTCACCATTCCGGCCATGCTTCTTCTTCTTCCCTCCGTTCCTGCCGTCAGCCGCCCGGTAGTTTCTCCTTCTGGCCAGAATCTTAAAGCTGGTAACCGCCGCATCAGCCACCACAACCACATCCCCACCACTACCGCCATCGCCGCCGTCAGGGCCGCCAAAGGGAACATATTTTTCCCGCCGGAAGCTTACTATGCCATTGCCGCCATTTCCAGCCCTTACCACTATCCCCACCTTATCAAACATGTTAACAACCTGTAATTATAATCCCTTTCTAAGTTATATATTCAGTATAATTAATTATAGTATGATTAGCTAGCAGCTGACCTGCAAGCGAGAAAACAGGGTTAAGCCAAAGCTGATTTATCTGGACTTGCTAACAGAGGGCGGGTGGTTATCAACTGCTCTCTCGGCGCGGTCTGTTTATAGACGGTGGGAAGGGTGGTTAAAGAGTGTTGGCTTTTTGTTTAAGGGATATTCCCTGCTTAATCTGGGAGACCTTGCGCCTTAGATAGGGGTTGTTATCAATATCGCTGGCTATTTTCTGGCAGGCGTGGATGACGGTGGAGTGGTCTCTATTGCCCAGCTCCAGCCCGATCTGAGCCAGCGAGCAGTTGGTTGCCTCTTTGATGAGGTACATCGCTACCTGCCGGGCGAGGGCGGTCTCGCGGTCTCTTTTTCTGCTTTTTAGCTCGGAGAGGGTTAGCTGAAAGCTGCTGGCTACCGCCTCCAGCACCAGATTAGGGGTAACGAGGGTGCCCTTTTGCTCCTTGCTGGCAATATCCTCAATTGCCTTAGCCGCCAGCTCCGGGGTAAGCAGGACTCCCAGCAGCCGGGCATAGGCAATAGCCCGGTGCAGGCAACCCTCCAGCTCCCTTATATTATGCTGGACCTGGCGGGCGATAAACTCCAGGGCGTCTGGGGATATATTTTCCCCATCCCGCCCCGTCTTGGCTTTGAGGATAGCCAGGCGGGTGTCAAAATCGGGTGGTTTAATATCGGCGATCAGCCCCCACTCAAAGCGGGAGCATAGGCGGTCCCCGAGCTGGGGCATGGACTTGGGGGGGCAGTCGCTGGTAACGACAATCTGGCGGTTTGCATTATGCAGTTCGTTGAAGGTGTGGAAAAAGCTTTCCTCGGTCTGCTCCTTGCCGCTGATAAAGTGGATGTCATCTATCAACAGCATATCAACACTTCGGTACTTAGCGCGGAATTCCTCGTTGCTCTGCTCCCTGAGGGCATTGACAAAGTCGTTGGTAAACTGCTCGGCGCTGACGTAGAGGGCATTGACGTTGTTTAGCTGAGCCATGTTATAGATGGCGTGCAGCAGGTGGGTCTTGCCCAGCCCCACCCCGCCGAAGATAAACAGGGGGTTATAGCTGCGCCCCGGGTTTTCGACGACGCTCAGCGCCGCTGCGTAGGCTAAACGATTGCACTTGCTTACGATAAAGGAATCAAAGGTATATTTTGAGTTGCCGCCGGGGCGGCTTACCTTCTGGGTGCTGGACACTTTATCCGGGCTTAGGTGGAAGACGACCTTAACCTTGGGATGGGTAAGGCCGATGAGCGTCTTTTCGATTAAAGAGCGCTGGTTTCGGTCCAGGTATTCAGCGATGAAGACATTGGGCACCCCGACCACAAGCTGGTTACTCTCGTAACTTAAGCCTTCGGTTTTTCCCAGCCAAGTGCGGTAGTTTGATTTGGTTACCTGGATTTGCAATTCGCCTAGGGCAGCTTCCCAGATTTCGTGGGCTGACCTCGGTTCCATAAAAAATACCTCCTCAAGAGAGACAGATTTAACGCATAGTCAAGCCGGAGGTGACAGGGGGGACTAGGGGCAAACTAGTAGAATAATAGCACGCCCCCGTTCTCTCGTGGCAAGCTTTTTGATATGGGTTTTCCACCCCCCTTCTCCCTTGCAAACTCCATCATGCTCACCTTTTTGCCCAATATCAGAGCCATAGATATGAGATTAAGGCTTGTTGGTAAAAATTTTTAATGGTAAAATCTAGCGCTGGGAGGCAGACATTGAGAGTTGTTTTTATGGGCAGTCCTGAGTTCGCCGTCCCCCCTCTTGAGGAGCTTGTTCTCAATCAGTACCAGGTGGTCGCTGTTTACACCCAGCCGGACAAGCCGGCGGGGAGGGGGCGCGGTTTGGTTTCTCCAGTGGTGAAGGTGGCAGCTAAGTCCCTGGGGCTTGAGGTGGTGCAACCGCCAAGCCTTAAGGAGGCGGGGGTGGTGGAGCAGCTTAGGCGGCTTAACCCCGATGTTATTGTTGTCGCCGCCTTCGGCCAGATTCTACCCCGCTCGGTTCTGGATATCCCCCGCCTGGGGGCGGTTAATGTCCACCCTTCACTGCTGCCCTGCTTCCGCGGTGCCTCACCGGTAGCGGCGGCGATACTGGCCGGCGATGAGTTTAGCGGGGTCAGCATTATGCTCATGGACGAGGGTATGGACACCGGTCCGGTGCTGGCCAGGGCACAGATTCCCATTTCAGCAATTGATACCACCGGCTCGCTTACCGCCAAGCTCTCCCTGGTCGGCGCCAGTCTGCTCCTTGAGGCTTTATGCCATTACCTGAGGGATGAGCTCACCCCCCAGCCCCAGAATGAGGCCGGGGCTAGCTATTCCGGCGTAATCACCAAGAATGAGGGTGAGATTGACTGGCATCTGCCGGCGGCGGATATAGGGCGCCGGGTGCGGGCTTTTTATCCCTGGCCGGGGTGCTATACTAGGTGGCGGGGGAAAAAGCTGGATATTATTGAGGCAGTACCCTTAAGCGGAGAAAAAGCCCTTAAGGTGGGGGAGGTGGTGGCGCTGTCCTCTAAGGCTGGCTTCGGCATCGGCACCGGTGACGGGATTCTAGCCGTCTCCAGGGTCCAGCTGGAGGGGAAGAAGGCTATCTCGGCGGCTGAGTTTTTACGGGGGCAGCGGGATTTTATGGGGGCGATACTGCCCTCCGATTAAATCAAATTAAAAGGAGGCTTTTTGTCTAAACCTGAGAAACTAGACCAGTTTTCCACCCTGGTGGATATTATCGCCAGGTTGCGGGCGCCTGACGGCTGTCCCTGGGACAGGAAGCAGACCCATGCCTCCTTGCGGGAAAACCTGCTTGAGGAGTGCTATGAGGTTCTGGAAGCCCTTGATGAGGGGGACACGGAGAAGCTTTGTGATGAGCTGGGTGACCTCCTGATGCAGGTTGTGCTCCATACCCAGATTGCCGCTGAAGCCGGGGAATTTGAGCTTGGTGATGTCGCCCGCAGCATCAACGCCAAGCTAATCCACCGCCACCCCCATATCTTTGGCTTAAAAAAGGTGAAGGACGCCGACGAGGTTGCCCATAACTGGGAGGTCTTGAAGGGGGAGGAGAGAGAAGCCGGCACCTCTATACTGGAGAGTGTGCCCAGGCAGATGCCGGCGCTGGGTTACAGCCAGGAGGTTCAGCGCCGGGTGGCTCAGCTTGGCTTTGACTGGGAGGATGTTGACGGCGTTATCGATAAGCTGGTTGAGGAGGTCAGGGAACTCAGGCAAGCCGAGACCGATGAGCAAAAGGCTGAGGAGTTTGGCGACCTCTTATTTACCCTGGTTAATGTTGCCCGCCGCCAGGGGGTTGACACCGAGGCGGCGCTGAGAGAGGCGAACAAGCGCTTTTATAAGCGTTTCACCTATATGGAGGAGGTCTGCCGTAAGCGGGGGGTAAATCTTGGGGGCATGTCCTTTGATGAGCAGAATAAACTTTGGGAAGAGGCGAAGAGGAAGGCAAAGTAAAAAATCGGGGCGAGTGGATTTGAACCACCGACCTCAGCGTCCCGAACGCTGCGCGCTAACCAGACTGCGCTACGCCCCGATGGCTTTATTATAGGCGGATTTAATTTCTGAAGCAAGAATTAGGAGAAAAGTTGAAGAGAGGCGAAGCTTCTCTTATAATACACCTTCCCCTTCCCCTTAACAAGGGGAAGGGGATAAAGGGGATAGGGTCACTAAAAAATGAAATACTGCGTCGTAATAATTGACGGTGCCTCCGGCTTACCCCTAGCCGAGCGCGGCAACAAGGCCTGCCTTGAGCTAGCTAAAACCCCCAACCTTGACGCTATGGCTAAGGAAGGCGCCTTGGGGCTGGTGCGCACGGTGCCGGTGGGGATGGAACCCTCCAGCGCCTGCGCCTGCATGTCGGTGCTGGGCTACGACCCCAAGCTCTACTATAAGGGGCGGGGTGGCATTGAAGCCAGAAGCCTGGATATCCCCGTTGGTGAGGGGGAGGTTGTTTTCCGCTGCAATCTGGTGGCTATCCGTGACGGCGTGATGCGGGACTACAGCGCCGGTCATATCAGCAGCGGGGAGGCAAAAGAGCTTATTGCCGCCCTGAACGAAAGCTTGGGTAATGACCAGATTCGTTTTTACCCCGGCGTCAGCTACCGCCATATATGCAAGCTCACCGGCAGCGAAGAAGCACTTTCGGCGGTCTGCACCCCGCCCCACGATATCCCCGATAAGCCGGTTAAGGACTTTCTTCCCCATGGTAAGGGAAGTGAGATTCTGCGGGAGCTGATGAAACGCTCGGAGGCGGTGCTCAAGGAGCACCCAATTAATATTAAGCGTATCTCCCGCGGCGATATACCGGCGACATCAATCTGGCTCTTCTGGGGTAGCGGCAAAGCGCCGGAGATGCCCGAATTTAAAGAGGTCTACGGTCTTGGCGCCGCCCTCACCTCCGGGGTTGACCTTTTGCGCGGCTTGGCTAGAATGTTAGGCATTGAGGTACTGGACATAGCTGGGGTGACCGATGGTCTGGACAACGACTATTCTGCCCAGGCAAATGGCGCCCTGGAAGCGCTTAAGCGGCATGACCTGGTCGCTATCCATATTGAGGCGCCGGATGAAGCCGCCCACGCCGGTGCCATTGATGATAAAATAGAGGCTATCCAAATGGTGGACAGCGAGGTTATAAGCCGTTTGCGCTCTTGGCAATCAGATGACTTGCGGTTACTGGTTCTCCCCGACCACCCCACCCCAATAAAAGTTCGCACCCACAGCGGCGAGCCGGTCCCCTTTATGCTCTGGGGGGAGGGTTTTAAGGCTAACGGCGGAAAAAGATTTACCGAAATGGAAGCAAAAAGCACTGGTCTTTTTATAGGCGATGGGTATAAAATAATGGGAAGGTTAGTGGGGGAGAAAGGGAGTCTTCTTTCCCACCCTCCCACCCAGTAGGGGTCTGGCTCCTCTCAATTCCTTTTCAGGGGAGGGGGAGAGCCTGAGAGGGCAAAGCCCTTTTGGGCGGGCTGGGTGGGAAGAAAAACAAAAGTTAAAAAGGGTTGGGTGTAGATAAAAATGGCTTTAATCGTGCAAAAATACGGCGGCTCATCGGTGGGGGATGCCGAGAAGATAAAGAATGTCGCCCGGCGTGTCGCCCAGACCAAGGACAAGGGCAACCAGGTGGTTGTCGTCGTCTCGGCGATGGGGGATACCACTGACGAGCTAATCAAGCTCGCCTACCAGATTAACGAGCGCCCCGATGAGCGGGAGCTTGACATGCTGCTCTCTACCGGCGAGATTATCTCCTGCACCCTGCTGGCAATGGCGCTTGAGGCTATGGGCTATGAGGCGATTAGCCTCTCCGGCGCTCAGGCGGGGATAAGGACGGATGCTGTTTATAGCCGAGCCCGAATCCAGAAGGTTGACCCGGAGAGGGTAACCAGGGAGCTGGAGAAGGGAAATATCGTCATTGTTGCCGGCTTTCAGGGGATTACCGATGAGATGGATGTAACCACCCTGGGACGGGGCGGCTCCGATACTACGGCGGTGGCTCTGGCCGTCAGCCTGGGGGCGGAGGTCTGCCAGATATATACCGATGTTGAGGGGGTTTTTACCGCCGACCCCAAGGTTGTCCCTGAAGCCAGAAAATTACCGGAGATTGGCTATGAAGAGATGCTGGAGCTGGCGACCTACGGGGCTAAGGTGACGCACCCGCGGGCGGTTGAGCTGGGGGAGCTATTTAATGTCCCCATTCTGGTTGCCTCCAGCTTCACTGACAGTCCGGGCACACTAATTCATGGAGGGGTAGCTATGGAAGTAAGAAATAAGGTGAGGGGTATTGCTCATGACCTTGACGTGGCCAAGATAACCGTGGTCGGTGTCCCCGACCGCCCCGGCATCGCCGCCTCTATCTTTGAGCCGCTGGCCAAGGCGAATGTCAGCATTGATACCATTGTCCAGAATGCCAGCATCAATAATATTACCGATTTGACCTTTACCGTGGCTAAAAGCCAGCTCGCCAGGGCAATGGAGGTGGTCAAGCCCATCGCCAAGTCTATCGGCGCCAGGGAGTGCGTCAGCGACGCCAAGCTGGGTAAGGTCAGCATTATCGGCACCGGCATGCAGAACACCCCCGGCTATGCCGCCAGGATGTTCGGCGCCCTCAGGGAGAAGGGGATTAACATTGAGCTTATTACCACCTCGGAGATAAGGATAACCTGTATTATTGGCGAAGCTAAGGTCAAGGAGGCCGTCAAGGCTTTGCACCGCGCCTTTGAGCTGGAAGGTTAAGGATGGCGTATCAGGAAGAGGAACAGGTAAGGATAAGACGCCAGCGCAGCAAGAACGCCATCGCCCTGGCCATGCAGGGGCGGTGGCGGGAGGCGGTGGCGGCGAACAAGGAGATAATAGAAAGCTTCCCCAACGATGTTGATGCCTATAATCGCCTGGGGAAAGCCTATATTGAGCTCGGCGAGTACTCACTGGCAAAGGAAGCCTACACCCGGGCTGTAGAGCTTGATGCCTATAATATCATTGCCCAGAAGAATCTCCGCCGCCTGGCTTATTTAGGTAAGGTGGCAGCTGGCTCGGAGGCTGATTGGGATAAGGCTAAACCGGAGCATTTTATTGAAGAGACGGGTAAGGCGGGGGTGGTTAACCTTTATAGCCTGGCGCCGCAAGGGGTGCTGGCCAAGATGGTGGCTGGTGATAAGGTATATCTGCGAATTAATGATTCCAGCCTAACCGTGGAGAATAGCCGCGGTGAGTATCTGGGGCAGGTGGAGGCAAGGCATGCTCAGCGGCTTATCAAGTTAATAGAGGGGGGTAACAAGTATGCGGCCGCTATTGTCAGTTCCGCCGAGGACAGGGTGAGCGTCATTATCAGGGAGATATATCAAGACCCTTCCCAGATGGGGCAGCTTTCCTTCCCGCCCAAGGGGGGCGAAGGTCTTCGTCCTTATCTTAGCGATAAGATGCTCCGGGAGGGGTTGGAGTACGTAGAGGCAGCGGAGGAGTCCTCCGATAGTGAAGATGAAACTGCTAACGAGGAAGTTAATGAGAAGTAGGAGGTTTTAAGTAGGCATGGTTTTCGGCAAGACCAAACCGGTAAATATCGAAGAGGAGATGAGCAGCTCTTACCTTGATTATGCCATGAGCGTCATCGTTTCCCGCGCCCTGCCCGATGTCCGCGATGGGTTAAAGCCGGTACAGCGGCGCATTCTTTACGCTATGGCTGGGCTTGGGCTGGCTCATACCGGCCCCCACAAGAAGAGCGCCCGTATCGTGGGCGAGGTTCTGGGTAAGTATCATCCTCATGGCGATGCCCCCGTCTATGAAGCCATGGTGCGTATGGCGCAGGACTTCTCCATGCGATACGTCCTGGTTGATGGGCAGGGCAATTTTGGCAGCATGGACAATGACCCCCCGGCGGCTATGCGCTATACCGAGGCGCGCCTGACCAAGGTTGCCGGGGAGATGCTGGTTGATATTGATAAAGAGACCGTCAACTTCATGCCCAACTTTGATAATAGCCTTAAGGAGCCTCTGGTCTTACCCACCCGCTTACCCAATCTGCTGGTCAATGGTAGCGCCGGTATTGCCGTGGGCATGGCGACCAGCATACCCCCTCATAATCTGGGGGAGGTGTGCGACGCCATTTCCTACCTCATTGATAACCCCGAAGCCACCGTTGACGAGCTTACCCGGTTTGTTAAAGGACCCGATTTCCCCACCGCCGGCATCATCATTGGCGGGGAGGAGATTAAGAATGCCTATGCCACCGGGCATGGGCGGGTGGTAGTAAGGGCTAAGGCTCTCCTCGGTGACATGCCAGGGGCTGGGCGGCGGCAAATAGTTGTCACCGAGCTTCCCTATCAGACGAATAAGGCTTCCCTGGTGGAGAGGATAGCCGACCTGGTCAAGGACAAGAAGGTTGAGGGCATCAGCGCCCTGCGCGATGAGTCAGACCGCCAGGGGATGCGTATTGTCATTGAGCTGAAGCGGGAGGCAGAGCCAAGGCAGGTACTGAATAACCTTTATAAACACACCTCCATGCAGTCAGCCTTCTTCCTTAATATGCTGGCTCTGGTTGACGGTCAGCCAAGGGTAATCAGCCTTAAGGAGGCGCTCCAGTATTTTATTGACTTTCGCCACCAGGTTATCACCCGGCGCTCCCAGTTTGAACTTGAGGTAGCCAAGGCGAGGGCTCATATTCTGGAGGGGCTTAAAATCGCCCTGGACAATATAGATAAAGTAATTGCCATCATCAAAAAGGCGCAGACGGCTGAGATTGCTCGCGATAAGCTTATGAGCGGCTTTGGCTTATCCCAGACTCAGGCGCAGGCGATTCTTGATATGCAACTCAGGCGCCTGGCTAATCTGGAGCGGCAAAAGATACTTGATGAATACGCTGAGGTGGTAAAGACGATTGCCTACCTGGAAGACCTTCTGGCTAACCCGAAGAGAATGCTTCTCCTCATAAAGAAGGAGGTAAGCGAGTTAAAGTCCCACTACGCCGACCCGCGACGAACCGAGATAAGCGGGGAGGAGGTAGTGGAGTTTCGTGAGGAAGACCTTATCCCCCATCAGAATGTGGTGGTTACCCTCAGTAACCGGGGGTTTGTTAAGCGGGTAGTGGCTAAAAGCTACCGCTCACAGCACCGCGGGGGCAAGGGTATCATTGGCATGGTGACCAGGGAGGCGGATGCGGTAAGGCTTCTGGCGGTGGCCGATACCCATGACAACCTGCTTTTCTTCACCAATCGGGGGCGGGTCTTCCATCTCAAGTGCTATGAAATCGCCGCCGGTAGCTCCCGGGTGGCTAAGGGTACCGCCCTGGTTAACCTCTTTTCTATTGCCGATAATGAGAGGGTTACGGCTATGGTAGCCCTGCCCGATTTTAAGCCCGGTGCCTATTTATTGATGGCTACCAGCGGTGGTGAAGTTAAAAAGACGATGGTGGACAAGTTTGCCGCCGTGCGCAGTAGCGGGCTTATTGCCATGGACCTGGAGACGGGGGACGAGCTGGTGGCAGCCTGCTTAGCCACTGACAAGGACGATCTCCTCTTAGTTACTGAGGGAGGGCAGGCAATCAGGTTTGCCGTCTCCAGTCTACGAGCGGTCTCCCGGACCAGCGGCGGGGTGCGCGGTGTCCGTCTCAACCCTGGTGACCGGATTGTGGCTATGGATATTGTTCGCCCCAATGCCTATGTATTAGCCGTTACCGAGGGCGGCTTCGGTAAGCTGACCCCCGTTGCCGACTACCCCCGGCAGCATCGGGCCGGGGGTGGGGTGAGGACGTTTAAGCTTACCGATAAAACGGATAAGGTTGCCGCCGCCAGCATCGTCTCTCTAAAGCAGCAGGCAATGATTATCTCGGCTGACGGCCTTGTCATTCAGACGCCGATTAAGGAGAAGGACCCGAAACGGGGCATTAGCATCCAGGGCAGGAGCACCCAGGGGGTGAAGCTGCAGGAGCTTGACGCCGGTGATAGGGTGGTGGCTATTGCCTGTTTTGACGTGGAGGCTAAGTAGCGCCTAGCTTTTGCTGGCAGTCCGCGATTAATCGTTCCAGCCCGCAGGCATTACACGCCTGAGTGCGGCAGTCGGGGGTTTCCTTGCCCTCCATCGCCCGCTGGTATTCCTGCTTGAGGAAGTCCGCACTTACCCCAATGTCAATATGAGCCCAGGGCAGGTACTCGTCTAAGGGACGCTCCCGGCGGGCATAAAAGTCGGCTTCAAGTCCGCTCTCTTCAAAGGCGCGAAGCCATTTTTCATAGTCAAAGCATTCGTCCCAGGCGTCAAAGGTCGCCCCCAGCTTCCAGGCGCTATAGATGACCTTACCCAGCCTTCTGTCCCCCCTTGAGAACACCGCCTCAAGCTGGCTTACCTTCGGCTCCTGCCAGGAGACCTGCCCCCCCTTTCGGCGCAGCCCTTTCTTGAGCAGTTCGTGCTTGGCATTTAGCCCGGCTTCGCTTTCCTGAGCTACCCATTGAAAGGGGGTGTGGGGCTTGGGGATAAAGGTGGAAAGGCTCACCCTCACCCGGGGCATTCCCCCCTTCCCCCCTTTACCTACAAGGCGGATTTTATCGACCAGCTGGACAATCCCTTCAACATCCTCGGTGGTCTCGGTGGGTAAGCCGAGCATGAAATAGAGCTTGAGGCTTCTCCAGCCCCTGGCGAAGGCGGCGGCAGCAGTTTCTATGATTTCATCCTCAGAGGCGCTCTTGTTGATGAACCGGCGCAGTCTCTGGCTGCCCGCCTCCGGGGCGAAGGTAAGCCCGCTCTTCCTCCCGGGGAGGGAGTCCATGAGTTTTACCGAAAAGCTATCAATGCGGAGGCTGGGGAGCGAGAGGTTTAGGTTAGGATAATTACGGACGAGGCTTTTCACCAGCTCCTCAATTTTGGGGTAGTCGCTGGTGCTTAAGGATACCAGTGATACCTCGTTATAGCCGCAACCCGAAATAAGTTCCCCCACCGCTTCTACTACCTCTTCCTGGGGGCGCAGGCGCAGGGGGCGGTATATAATCCCTGCCTGGCAGAAGCGACAGCCGCGGGCGCAGCCCCGCTGAATCTCCACCGCCCCCCGGTCATGGATGACCTCAATATAAGGGACCACCGGTCTGGTAACGGGGGGAGGGAGCTTGGCTATAATCCGCCGCTGGATAACCGCTTTCGCCTCGGTAGCAGTGGGGGTAATGCTTTTAATCAAGCCGTCTTGGTATTCCACCTGGTAAAGGCTGGGCACATATATGCCGGGGATACTGGCTACCTGCTTGAGTAGCTCTTCTTTAGAGGCTTTATTTTTCTTCCACTCCCGGAGATAGTCAACCAGCTCAGGCATCACCCCCTCCCCGTCCCCGATGACAAAGAAGTCGATAAAGTCGGACATGGGCTCGGGGTTCAGGCAGCAGCTGCCGCCGGCGATTACTATAGGGTGGGAATCGTCTCTTTCTGAAGCCAGGACCGGTATCTGTCCCAGGTCAAGGATGTTCAGGACATTGGTGTAGGTAAGCTCGTAGTCCAGTGAGAAGCCGATGACATCAAAGTCCTTTAATGAGTGTTTGGTCTCAAGGCTGAGCAGGGGAATACCTGCTCTTCGTATTGCCGCTTCCATATCTATCCAGGGGGCATAGACCCTTTCGGCGAGGACGTCCTTCTGCCGGTTAAGCAGGTCGTAGAGGATGGGCAGAGCCATGTTGGACATGCCGATTTCATATAAATCGGGGTAGCAGAGGACAAACTTGAGAGCGGTCTTGTCCCAGTCCTTGGCTATACTATTCCACTCGCCGCCGGTATAGCGAGCCGGTCTGGTTACCTTATGAAGAATATTATCGGGGTAGGTCAAAATTTTTCCCTCGTTCTTATTAGCTCTGCGGGCCGTGAGCTTCCTTGCGCAGCAGCTTGCGATAGTAAAAGGAACGAGCCAGATACAAGCCCATCACCGGGTTATGCCCGAAAACCCTGTCCTTAGCTACCAGCACTGTAACCGGGGCTTTAGAATATTTGAAGAATAGCGAATCATGACCAACGCAAAGCCCTACCAGTATGTTAAACTCAACTCCCTCATTATTCAGAATTTCAGCCTGGGTTATGGGGCTGCACATCGTTTCAAAGGAGCCGGGGCCGGCTATCTTCTGCTCCTCAGTGATACCAATCCTTTCCTTGGGTATGGCTCCTGCCTTACAGCAGACGGAAACGA
>Ga0315532_1000272_pt1 | contig 41757 bp, 36 predicted proteins | sample SalMarWE160370MG_FD_203082 | JGI IMG/M metagenome (GOLD analysis project Ga0315532, IMG submission 203082) | Salt marsh sediment microbial communities from the Plum Island Ecosystem LTER, Massachusetts, United States - Salt Marsh Sediment WE1603-70 ...
ATATTCATTAAAAATGCCCCACACCCTCCAGCACTGTCAAAAATAATTACATCCTTTCCTGGAGAAGACCGATATGGTTTGATAGAATCATAAATCCTATCTACCAACTTTTTAGGGGTGTAATAACCTCCCAGCTGAACTCTCTCACGTGTTGATAAATGATCTGCAATATCTACTTGCATATCAGTAACCAATTAAATCAACTAATATTAACATGATTTGTATAACATCATGACGATGTCGTTTTGATGCCATACCAAACACTTTCATCAAATTGGTAAGATTACTAATGTTTTCTTTATCAATAATATATTCGACTACATCTCCTTCAACAGAAGATTTTCCCAACAAAGCAGGGGCGTTATTGAAAGACCTAACCGGGATACAAAAATAGACCATAGGCTGAACTCCAGAAGCATATTGTTGTTTTTGTATCGAAATCTCTATCTGTGTATCATCCAAGGTTTCGATCATGAAAAGCGTCGGTAACTTAATGCTCATTTCTTCAAACTTTACTCCATTTAAGGTAATACTCTCATGATGTTCTACGCTAATAGCTTTTTCATCAATAAAGTTTTTGTATCCTTTTATTTCATCAATTAGGGATTTTATTTCCTCTTCAGAAACAAGCTTTATTTTCATGGCGGCATGTAATAACTCTGACAATTCATATGGATATTTAACTTTTTTATTGCTGCCAATAAAAGTGTGAGTGAGTAAGTTGGTTGTTTTTTTCCCTTTTTCGACATCTTTCACTGGAACATCATATCCGATTTGCCATTCTAAATATGTTTGGTTGTCGAAAACCTCTGTTCTGGTAGAGAAGGTTTTTCCAAAATCCAATCTATTTCCCCTTTTCTTAAATCTGTATTTCCCAGAATTATTTGCTGGTATTTTTATACGAATATCATCTGTATTGATAATGTATTCCACGAATTTATCCTCATCTATCTATTAGACTCGATTATATCTGATAACCTTTACACATTTTCTACCATTCTTATCTTTTTGTCAAAGATAACTTTTTATTGGTGGATAGTGCCCACACTGCCGCTAATAAACCCTCGGCGGTGCCGAAAAATAAACCCCCGGAGCCTGATTCGGGGCTAAATAAATGGATTTCTGATTCCGCAGGCACGACATTTTTAACAGATTCCTCGACTTTGCTTGCAATGACCGAACCAATTGATTATTGATTAATGATAATTGACTATTTGAGTTGAGATTCTTCGCTCCTTCGACTTCAGGCTTCAGTAAAACCTTCGCCCAGACAAGACGCCGAGGCTGGCAGCAGGCGTTGCAGCAGTTCCATCGGCAGGCCCATCACGTTTGTCAAGCTGCCTTCAATTCTCTCGACAAATTCATCGCCCGTTTCTTTTATGGCATAAGCGCCCGCCTTATCCCGCCAAGAGCCGCTTTTGATATGCTCGGCAATCTGCTCATCAGTCAACTTCTTCGGGTAAACAGTCGTGCAGTCGCTTTCGACGACCTCGACTCCGTCGCACATTATGACGATTGCAATAGCGGTTATAACTTTGTGCGGCCTGCTGAAGAGCTTTCTCGTAATCTGCTCCGCCTCTTTGGCATCGGCGGGTTTACCGATTATTTGGCCGTTGAAATCCACAATGGTATCGGCACCAATGACAAGGCAATCGGGATGCTTTTCAGCGACATTTTTTGCCTTGGCCAAAGCCAGCCGTTTAGCGTATTTGTCCGTCAGTCCTGCAGGAGCGGTTGCGTCAGTAAAAAAAGATGATTCATCAATATCGGGAGGGACTATTGTAAATTTATAACCGGCCTCGGCCAATAACTGCCTTCGTCTCGGCGAGGTCGAAGCGAGAATAATGGGGCGCTTGCAGTTGGCGGGGCTTGGCTGGAATTGTCTCGGCATAAATTCTTTTTTCAGTTATGTGTATTTAGTCCGTTATGATACACTATCTGCCTGCAAAAGGCCAGGTATTCTTTTTCGATTTGGCCAAAATCATCCCCTATATATTGCTTAAACAACAGCCGGCCTACAGTCCGGTTCCACCCAGTGGTTCGCGGGATGTTTCTGTCTATCGCTATCTTTTCGCTTGTTTTATCGAGCGACCAGTTTCCTCTCGTCCCATCCCACAGCAATCGGTGGTAATTAGCAAGCCGCTTCTCATAGTTGGCTTCCCGCAAAAACCGGACAAGTGCATAAGACTGGCTCAGGAAAATTCTTATCGCTTCAGTTTCGTCACCTTCGTGTATGGCTAAAACTTCCCCTGGATTTGTGGCTATCAATTCTTTCAGCGGTATCATCATATTATTATTTATTGCTTTTTCCAGGATGCCTATACGGTATGTATTTTTAGCCGGCTCAAAGTAAAATTGTCCCTGTCTGGTCGTATGTGTTTCGAAGAGTGTTGCGATACCCTCGTCAAGCCAGCTTGGCAGCTCAAACTTGCAACACCTGCTGTTGAACTGATGCCATCCCTCGTGTCCGAGAGCTGTAAAAGTCCTCTCTATGCCGATGTTATATGTCACGCAGGCGCCGTTGAGGTAATAAGCTCCCGCCTTGATTTTTAGAAGTATCTCCGCCTTGTCGCCTGCAAAGTTTTTTGTAAAATCCTCCCACTGTTGTCGGTTGGCGAAAAGATAGACGGTAAATTTGGTTGGAGTTTCGATGGGTTCGGGTAATTGGCTGTTATAGCCGTGATAAGCGGCTTCCATAAAAGCAGGAACCGGCTGAAGCATCAGGGGCTCCAGAAGGGTCGTATAAATCTCATAGTGAGTCGTGGTAATTTTCAGCCCCGGCCCATATTCGTTCTGCCAGAGCTCAATTGATTCGAGGCCCTGCATGTTCTGCTGTTGCAGATATTCAATCATACCCGCAGGTGTGTCGAGCTGCAAAGATAAGCTGTTACAGGGACTGCTCTTATGCTTCTCGTGGCAACCTGCAAGACAGACGGTCACTATTATCCAGATTAGTGCACACTTTTTTATCACAACTCTTTATTTCGGTGATTTTAAGACACAGATTTAGCTGCCACCACTTCGTGTCACAGATTATATGGATTTATTTTTAAGCAGGAATTTTCATAAATAATATCGTTTTTGTGGAAGTAGGAATCAGAATGTCCCCAAAAACCGTGTTGTTTTGAGCTTTGTCTTCGGCTTGTATCTTCTTAAAGCTCTTTGAATAGTGCCCCGAATACCTCAGCGGTAAACAGGTAAACCTCTGTTTTTGGGTCTTTCCATGCATCAGCATCGAGGCCGGCCTTGTGGGCGCAGCAGTATGAAAGGAATTCCTCTTTGCTCCAGCCGGTCTCAGTGGCAACCTGAGGCAGAAAACAGCCTGATGTGAACCTTTTTTTTATGTATATGCCGTCAATCCCAAGACGCAAACTTAATGGGTCGTCTGTCCGTTTCAACGGTGAAAGGACGGATATTTCAATATCGAGCTGCTCCAATTCGTCGGATGTTATCGGGTCAGCAAAAAAACGCGGGTCACCGGTGGCTGATGACTTGGCCATCTCGGCCACCAGCTCGATTAAAGGGCCTTCGGAGGTAAATTGTCCGATGCAGCCCCGCAATCGTTCCCGGTTTTTCAGGGTTACGAAACAGCCGCAGTGCTCATTTAGCTCAGGGTCGTCCGATTTTGGCCTGGAGGTCGGTTCGTTTTTAATCACCGCCTCAACGGCGTTGCGGGCGACCTTCAAAAGTGTCTGTTTTTGTGCATCGTTCATAATAACCACCCCCAATAACCAATTACCAATAACCAATTACCAATTACCAATTACCAATACTCAGTGCAGCCATTTTATCACAAGGAATCCGCCAATCAATAGCGCTGCAAAGGCAAGTGTCAGCCAGTTGAAATATTTTTCAATTACCGGCCGGATTTTTTCACCTTTCCATCCGACCAGCCCCGCTACGATGAAGAACCTTGCCGAGCGGCTGATTGTCGATGCAATGAGAAATCCGATAAAATTAATCCTCGCCACGCCGGCTGAAATCGTGCAGACCTTATACGGCAGCGGCGTGAAACCGCAGGTAAATACTATCCAGAAATCATACTTGTCATACCATACCTGGAATTTTTCGAAGTTTGCCTCTGTCAGGCCGATTGACCCAAGATGCGCATACGCCCACTGGCCTATCATAGTCCAGAGAAACGCCCCGATGCAGTAGCCCAGGATGCCGCCCAGAACCGATGCTATCGAGCAGGCAAGAGCAAAGCGGAGCCATTTTTTCGGTGCACCGAGTGCCAGCGGAGCCAGCAGGACATCCGGCGGAACAGGAAAGAAGCTCGACTCGGCAAAGCTGAGTAGAAACAGCGCCCTTTCCCCGTAAGGCGTATCTGCAAAATGGACTACCCAGTTATATAACCGCCTGTGCCAGTGCCACCAGGCAACCTTCTGGTGATTGGTAATTGGTGACGGGTAACTCGATTCAGAATTTATTCTTTCATTACTCGGCATTCAAAATTCCTGCTTATCATTTCGGCTTCTTTTTGTCATTCCTGCGCAATCTGTCCTGCCTACCCTGCAAAGCACCTCTGTTTATGTCGAAGCGGGGAGCAGGGTCAAGTCGCCGCTGCTTTTCCGGCTTTTCATCTTTTGATTCGCACTCACCCATTTGCTTTTTCTCTTAAGAAGGTTATGAGATTGCTTCGTCGCTACGCTCCTCGCAATGACTTAAGCACCTCGGTCATTGCGAGGCCTGCCTTGCAGGCCGTGGCAATCTTATTCTTTTCTCTGAGTTTTCTGTCCGACTTCGGCCTTCGCTGAGACGAGCGGCCTCTGTGGCTAAATCCTATTTTCAGGATACGTCCAACCAGCTATAATGTCAACGAGCAAATTTCGTGTCTTACGAACAGTAGCACGCAATACGCGATACGCATGACGCAATACGATACTATGGTTTGCAAAGAACAATTCGAAGTTATCGATGACGGCTTGTTGGTTCGGGCGCCTGCCAAGCTCAATTTGTCTCTTCTAATAGCCGGCAAACGGCCTGATGGCTTTCACGAAATAGACACCATAATGGCCAAGGTAAATTTCTACGATGAAATTTTCATCGAGAAGGGCAGAAAAACCGGTATCGAGCTTATCTGTAAAGGCCCTGAATGGACGCCACAAGGACAGGATAATCTTGTCCATAAAGCCGCTCAATTGCTGCTGGAAAGCTCCGGCCGAGCCTACTCCGCCGAAGCGGCTGCGAAGGCCGGAAAGGCCGATATCAAAATCACCCTGCAAAAAAATATCCCAGCCGGCTCAGGTCTTGGCTCAGCCAGCAGTGATGCAGCGGCAGCTCTTATCGGGCTGAACAAATATCTCGATTTGAAACTTCCAAATCATCAACTATCTGAACTGGCGGCCCGATTAGGCAGCGATGTTGCCTTCTTTTTGGATGGACCACTGGCAAAATGTAGAGGAAAAGGAGAAAAAATTGAGAAAATCAGCAAAAAATTTGACTTCTTAGCCCTTTTGGTGCTCCCAAACGTAAGTGTTTCTACAAAAAGAGTTTACGAAAATTATCAGCATAATCCCGACCTCTATAATGACCTTAACGTCCGAATAAATAGTTACTTACAGAAAAACAGGATTGATTTAGTGTTGAAATTATGCGCAAATATGCTGCAAAATAGCTGTTTTATTTTATATAATGAATTGGCCGAGTTGAAAGGCAGGATTGAGTCATTAGGTGTAACTCCTTGCAGTTTAAGCGGTAGTGGCTCGGCTTTGTTTTGTATTATGGGTGTTGCTTTTGAAAATAAAGCTAAACAAAACAAGCTGAAAATCGAAGAAAAAATTGGCTGCAGGACCATAATTGTCCGGAACAACGAGTGGTAAAAGGCCGATATAAAGAGGTATTAAGGCAAAAATCCAAAAAACAATAAAATTTTACGACTCAAAAGACGAAAATACGATATACACAGTACTAGATTCGAGATACGAAGTTAGTGAGGCAAAAAATGGAAATCAGTGAGGTAAGAGTCAAGTTAGTGGACAACAAGGATGACAGGTTGAAGGCATTCTGCTCGATAACGATGGACAATGAGTTTGTAGTTCGCGACATCAAGGTTATCGAGGGGTCAAGCGGCTTTTTCGTTGCTATGCCTTCAAGGAAGATGAGCGACCATTGCGAAAAATGCGGAGGTAAAAACCATCTCAGAGCTAAATTCTGCAATAATTGTGGGGCGGCGCTTTTTGAAAATCGGGCCAAGAAAGACCCCAAGGGGCGAATGAAGCTGCACGCTGATATTGCTCATCCAATAAATGCAGAGTGCAGGCAGAAAATTCAGGATAAGGTGATATCAGCTTTCAAAGAGGAAGTGGAAAAGTCGAAGCAGCCGGGTTATAAGCCCATCGATTTGGATGAGCCGGATGATGATGTCCCTGAGATAGTCTGATGGATTAGAAAGATAAGCTGTTTTGCAGCAGTATCGCAAAATGGCAGGTTAAGACAATAGTGCGGATATAAATCATTCCCCTGCTAAACAGGCAGATACTGAGAAAGAGCGACCTCCTCCGCTGCTGTTTGGGATATCTTAAGTGCTTTACAATCCGTTTGGAATCTGCAAACGAAGTCCGGATTTCCCTACGTCATAAGGTCCTCAAGTACCTTATCGAGGGCAATATCCAGTCGCTTGTTTAGGTCGTATTTACCTTCGGTAAGCTGCTGGCGGACACCGAGAACTTTTTCTTTGCGCACTTCCGGTAGCGAGGCAATCTTTTTCAGCACCTGGCCGATAGGGGTGGTATTGATATTTTCAAGGATTTGTTCCATAAGCAAATCCATATCCTCATTTTCATTCAGGTTCCTGTTGACGGGGTCAACTTGTCGTTCTGATCCGCTATTGGAGTTAAAATTTGGCATTTAGCTTACTACTCGCTTTAAATGTTACGCTTTCAGGTGAAATATTCCTATTTATCCCTGAAAGTTGGTAACCACTATATATTGTATGCCCTCTGAATCCTTTCTGAGGCCGAAAACAACCTTTCAACACTGATATCGACAGGAGCGGCAGAAAAACTTTAGAAAAGTTTAACTCTTCTCGAACCTCAGGGAAAGGACAAAATTATGCCAATTGTTGCCGAAATTCGGCTTATTAACGTCAAAAATCCATGTTTAGCAAAACCTCCTTCAATCCCCAAATTAGTAAGGGGCCGGGGGCAGAAGTTTATCTGGGAAAGCTGGGGAATATACTATATATAGTGATAGGCAAAATGTTCAGAATACGTGCAGGGCACAAGATTGTGGTGAATAATGGGCAATTTGCTTATGCGCTGATTTTAATAGTAATACTTAAATTCAAGGGTGACGTCCCAGGCATCAGGTAGGCCCTTTTTTTTGGTGAGCTTGATGCGGTTACATTGCAAATTCTCCCATCGCAACTGAATTGACGAGAGGAATTCAGAAAATTTTCCCATATCGACCTGCTTTAAAACCACATTAGCACTCTGGCTTTTTTGCCTGTCGGTGGAGGTGATGATTCCTGAACTTAGTTTGTAACTTGTCGATGGTATTCCGCACAGGTTGGCGGCCTGTTGAATGGCACGTGCATAATCGAATTCATCGGCGTCCATTTTCGAGTTGGCAAGCGCAAGCCGCTCCGGGTCAATCCTGAGAATCTCCTCCATTATGTCATTGGCGGTTATATAATCCTTTAGCTCTTTATTTAAACTGCGGTTTGCTCTTGGTATAGACACACCCCAGATAAGCAGCGGCCACAGGGCGATTATAGCCGGTATGATAATATAATAAAAAGTTGGATTCTTGTATATGTCTTTCATAAAGCGTTCCCAAAAAATATTCAAACAGCTTTTTACCTGTAATAATAATTTTAATTTTTCGGCACGACCGTTATGCTGAAGTTGTCCCTGCTTTCTTTTGTATAGAGACCTTGTTGCTGTATTTCCAGGCCGGCTTTCTTAATCGCTTCAAAAAGTCTTAGTGTGTTCCCGCGACTGGATGTATCGCCCGCTATATTAATATTTCTTTCTGCAATGGTGACCGACTCTATATTTAAGTCCGTATTTTCAGCGATATTATTAAAGGCCTGAAGCACAAGGGTTAGTTTTGCGGATATTGATTTTTCTCCTTCTTTGCTTATAAGTCCTCTCTTGACATCCTTGATTCGTCCTAACTCACTTTTGAGTTTTGTTATTGGGCTGGTTTCAGCCGGCGGTTTTTTGCCTAACATAACAGCCGAGTAATCTTTTGCAAATTTTTTACTTGCGGCACTGCGACCCCTGTTTACTTTCCATAAACTTGCCTGAAAATACAGCCCTACTGCAAGCATAAGAATAGTGACCGAGTAACATGCAAACTTCAATGTCTTTTGCAGTTGAACCTTTTTGCCCTGGTAAGGCATAAAGTCGTTGCGAAAATTTATGCTCTGTGTTTTTTCCTGGTGGGCCAGGGCTGCCCCGTAAGCTATTGCAAAGTCAGCCGGGCCGTTACATTCAGCAAGGGATTGATGGTCGGTTGCGGCAGAGCCGACCAAATCGATGCTGCCGACTTCCATACCCAGTCTGTTCTTGAGTTGCTGATAATCTATAGAGCCGGTCGAATCAAAAACTTTGAGGCAGTTTATCGGCTCATCGAGCTGACCTGATGCGATAGTCATAAGGACTTCTCTTGCAAGCAGTTCGTTTCTGTTCTGTGTCGGCCCAATCAGGAATGTTCGGACTGTGGGTGTTTTCTGCGCCGCTGCAGATGATGGACGAACAACCAGATAACCACTGTGCTGGGATAGTATCCCCAACAGCGTGCCGGCTTGCTGGGATTCAAGAGGGGATATATTTTGGTCAATAAATCTCGACAGGCAATTAACATCCGGTTCTATAGTTATGGGGTCGATATTATTACTTTGTAAAGAAAGAAGAATATCTGATAAAACTTTTCTCTGTGCAGTGAAGACGTTTAGCTGTGAGCCGGCCTGGTTACTCGAAATTATTCTGAATGCTATCGCAACATTGGCTATATCAGTGGCAAGGATTTCCTCTGTATCGAACCGGACTGTTGAGGCGATTTGTTTGGGGTCGGTGAAGTCACTGTGAACGTTGTGCTGCATAAACATTGCACAATCCAGGGCTACTGCAGCTTCGGAAAACACCAGTGCCCTGTCTGAGCAACCCTGGACGATAAGACTTGCCATCTCTTGCAGATTTTGCACATCCTGTCGCTGGCCGGAGACACTAAAACAGCCCAGCACGTTGTTATCTTGTCCTTGTGAGCCGAGGCAGACCACGGTAGCCGTGTTTTTGCGCAAGTAAACTCCAAGGTGGTTATGATGTTCCACATTGGGCAAATCTTTAAAAACAATATTGCGCAGATTGTATTTCATAATATATCAGTTTCCCAGGCCATAACGGCACACATCGCACAAGGCAAACCCTCAATCGGAGATTACAGCAACTCGCCTTAATGTTTTACCATCTTTTGTTATAGCTATAACAGATGATGTTTTTGCCACGCCGCTGACTGCTGTTACTCTAATCGTAAAAAAGCTGCTGCTCGTGGTAATATATTTTTCGCATTTTCTAACCGAATCAGAATAGCCAAATAGTTCCTGCCTCAAATCCTCTATATCTTCAAACGGCTTGATGCGCCTTCGTTGTATGATTGCCTCTGCGATTGCAGGGGCATCGGATGGGCCGCCGAAAGCAAAAGCTGCTTCCAGTACATGTCGGGGAGCCGTATTTACATTAACCTTGCTCGAGCCCCAGATTCCCATATATTTCAGGGCTGATTCTTTCCTGTTTTCACTAACTACGGTCGGCCTGGCGAGTAATTCGGTTGTTTCTTCAAATAGCGAGCTGTGAAGAATTTTTGAAAAATGGTCGGTCTGTTCGGTAATTTGCGCAGGGACTGTTATTGTTTTTCTGACCGTTCGCACTCTGGGGGTTACAGTTCTTCTTCCACGTCTGGTTGCCGTTGTGCTTGTACTTGTTTTTATGGAGGTTCTTTCGGTTCGTGTTATCGGCTTGAAGTCAAGTCTGAAGGGCTTGATTTCGCTTATTTCCGTTAATTCTTGTTTTAGCAAATCGCGCGGACTTGAATCTTTGCCAGAGGAAACTTTCGTCGAGTTATCAATGCTCATCCACTCGCAAAAAATGTCCAGTGCTGCCTCGACTTCTCGCTCAATTTCTTTGTCATCGAGCAACGCCCAGACGATGGGGAATTTTGCATTTTCGTCCTCTATCTCAATCCTGACCTGAGCGGAGCCGATCTCAAACTCAACCGGCTCTGTTACGAATGGCCAGGCGGGACCATACGGACCACGTATCTCGGGCTTATTATCCTCATTGAGGTCGGCTGCACCGGCAGTATCGTTAATATCGTTGATGTCATTGGCGTCGCCAGTATCGTTGATATCACTAAGAATCTTGTTCTCTTTGGACTCTGCGTAATGCAGTTCCTCGGCGTACTGGGATAATAGTTCCTGGTACTGGGTTTCGCTGAGGGCGAATAAATCGGAAAAGTCCGGTTCGTTCGGGCGGTCAATTAATTCCGGCTGTATGTCTTCCAGAGTGGCAAGTGCGTATTTTACCGCTGAGTCACAGCCGTAGCGGGCCTTGCTGTAATCAATGATATACTCGTCGCGATGATGCTGTGCAGACAGTCGGCTGGTTAAGGTGTATCCGAGCGTCGAAAGTGCAATTAACAGCACTAATGTCACCAGCAACACAATGCCGGTGCGGTTTTGGAGACCGTGATTATTTGGGCTGTTGGTGTTCATTATCCTTTTTTTAATCCTCTTTTGGTTTAAATTTGAATTGTATCTTTCTGGTTCTGTCAATTGCTATCGTTCGTACTGTTTTTTCCGCTTCAGGCACATCCAAAGTGCCGTCTAATGTCTTGTAAGGTTCGGCAAAGGATATTGTTACAACAATGCCCCGGGGCAGTGAGTTACTTGTCCATTTATCTAAGTAATCTTCACCACTTGGAACCTGTATCCTGAAGAAAGTGATGCCGGTGCAGACCGGAACAAAAAGCTCCCTTTCCCATTTTTCCTTCAGGGGATAATCCTCGAGCATTTTATCTTCTAAACCAATGCCGCTGTGACTTCGGTATAAAACAAGACTATTGGCGTCGGTCTCATAGTCAAAGCTGCTCTGCCAGGTGATTTCTTCAAATGTCACCTCTTTATCTTTGCTGTCCTGGATAGTTTTTTGTATGGTCATTTTGGCGGTCGGCAGGCCTTGTTCAAATTTATTATCAACGGTAATCTTCGTATTTGAGTCGGATGAAAGTATTCTGTCGAGGTCTTCGGCGATGCGCTGCAGAATCTCACGGGGCATTCGGGAATTGTCAAGCTTGCGTGTAACCGCTGCGGCGGAGTGCTCGGCCCGGCTGTAAATACCCAGCACCGCAACCAAAATCATAGAACCTATTGTCAAAGCCGCAAGTAGCTCAGCCAGCGAAAAACCCGGCGAAAATCTATATTTATTAAAGTATTCTTTCATTTTATTAAAGCTTGTTTGTTTCGAGCCAAACACCAGGACTAATTAGTTGCAAGGCCGAAATTCAGTCACTGTTTAATAACTGAAAAATCAGATCTATCATACTTTCGGAGAAACCTTTTTCTTTTAGTTCCTCGCGGGTAAAAGGTATCTCCGGCTTACTTTCCTCATCTGTTTTACTCTCAGCAGTCTCTTGCTCGGTCATCTCTTCTAATTCATCAACAGATTCTACCTGCTGGCTCTTTGCCTCGGGAGTTGGATTGCCGCCACTGTCTTTATAGATGTCGAGGTTATCCTTGACAAAAGAACCATCCTCGGTTGTGAGCATGCCGTTATCAACCCACTGCTCGATAGTTTCCACATCAACGCCGGCGTACTCAGCGGCTTCTTCAACGGTCCCTATAACCAGAAAAGCCAATTGCTCCTGTTCTGTTTGCTGCTCTTTTAGAATTTCAAGCATCTGTTGCTTTGTTACATCGGTCAACCAGTGAGTCAATTCGACTTTTTGCAGCTCGCCTTCTGTATCGGTATATTCGGCTGAGCAGGTTCCTTTTATCCACATTCTCACCGTTATCGGCTCGTAGAATGTTTCAATTGTGTTTTGCCACTTAATTTCGGGATACTTGTCGCTTGTTCCGAATTTGACATCCCTGCTTACCGAATCGGAGGCAAGAAGTTTTTCCATATTCTCGCGTGCGACCTCAAAGGCCTGCATACGCAAGGTCGAGTCTGCCGCCGAGGCGATACAGCGGTTTATGACAACCAGGACGCTTGAACAGATAAGGCCTAATATAATCAAAGAAGTAACCATCTCCATAAGAGTAAAAGCTCTACATCTATGCGTATCTTGTATCCTGGATTTTATATTTCGCGTTTCGCTTGTCATATTTTTTCAATTAGTGATTTAGAAGAGCATCTCTTCTTTGTCTTTAGGCGTCAAAAGCCCGACATCTCCTTCTTTTAGCGAGACGATTCTGTTTAGCCGGTTGACCACGACCGAATATGGTCGCTCCTTTTCATCGAGAAGAACAATTTTCCCGCCGTATTGCCAGCCTGAGTGCCCTGCTCGAAATTTAGCCCAGCCGTCATTAATGAACTCGCCGTCATCAAACTCGATATAAAAAACCCGGCAGCTGTCACTAAAGGTATTTTCGACAATAATCTCTTCTTCGAGAATCTGTGATAAATCAGGCGAAGTAATCTCACGAAGGATATAGCTTTGCTGTATCGGGTCGATAATAACCTCGTATCTTTTGTTGGTCTCGGCTGCGGCGCTGGCGGCCATCTGCATCGTCGAGACAAAGTCCTGGACTTGCGCCCTAAAAGTATTTTTCCGCAGCAATCCGAAAAGATTAACCTGTGCCAAAAACACAAACAGCGAAAGTACCACAAGAACCACGACCAATTCGGTCAGTGTAAGACCGCCGGTGTGCAAACGAGCCGAGCGGTGGTCGAGTGGGTAAGTTAATGTATCATCAGCTTTACATATTTTCGCACTCACCACATATTTTCTAATCGACTTATCAGAATGCATCGGTGCTGTACAGGTCGGCATCGTAGTCCTCACCACCTTCTTCACCGTCGGCGCCATAGCTTATTATTACGAATGGTTTTCCGCTTTCGGGATAGAGCTGGTAGTAAAAGTCGTTACCCCAGCCGTCGGTCGGTAGCTCTGTAGTTTCCAGGTATCCGCCCGGCTGCCAGCTATCAATATCGGTCGGCTGCTCGACAAGAGCCATAAGACCTTCTTCTTCGGTTGGGAATTGACCGGTGTCCATCTTGAATTGATTAACTGCCATATGAAGAAGTTTCAGGTTGGCTTTTGTAGTTATAACGCGGGCTCTGTCGGTCTGACCTACAAAATTGCGAACAACAACGGCGAAGAGCAAACCAAGTATGATGAGGACAGCCATAAGCTCAACCATTGTGAAACCGAAATTCGGTCTTTTTTCTCTTTTTCCCTTCGACATTTTATGTTCCTTAAACATTTTGTTAAAAGTTTGACGCTGTTATTTTCAAAATCGGCAGTATCGTTGCATACGCAATTATACCAACAACTGCAGCCATAACGATAATAATAAGCGGCTCAACCGCCGCACTCAATCTTTCAATAACTACGTCAGTGGAGGCCTCAAGGTTTTCGCTGATATTTTTGAGCATTATCTCCAGTTCGCCGCTTTTTTCTCCTACAGCTACCATATGGGCAATAGCAGGGTCGATGACACCGCTGTCCCTCAATGGTGTTGCGATGTCTGCGCCGGCAAGAATCCTCTCGCGCGACTGTTGGACGGCTCTTTTCATAAGAACGTTGCCGGTAACTTCTGCCACGACGCGAAGAGATTCGGCCATAGCAAGCCCCGAGCCGAGAAGTGTCGAAAGAGTGGACGCAAAACGTGAAACCACTCGCTGTTTTATAAGAGGCCCGAACAAAGGCAGCGATAGTAAAAACCTGTCACGCAGATATGCGCCGCGTTCGGTTTTGAAGAAGCGCTTGAGACCCAGGGTAATCCCAGCCACGATTGCAATAACCAACAGAAGCCGCCAGCTGGTCAGGACGAAGCCGATATTCATAAGTTGCCTGGTAATCCAGGGCAATTCTTGGCCGGCTCTTTCTATCTGTTCACCTATACTTGGTATGACTTTGATTGTCAAAATCAGAATTGCCGCGATGCAGAAGCAAATCAGAACGATCGGATATATCATCGCTGTCATTACCTTCGACTCGACCCGTTGGCGTTTATCCATAAAACCGGCAATGGTCGAGAGACTTTGTCCCAGCGTGCCGGTGACCTCGCCTACGCGGACCATACTTACATAGATGACATCAAAATAATCGCTGTAGTCTTTTAAGGCATCGGTAAATGATTCACCGGTAATAACGCGGTCGCGAATATCGGTAAGGGCGTTTTTGAATCGCACATCAGAGGTTTGTAAAGTAAGTACTGAGAGTGCTTCGGTCAGTTTAATCCCCGAGTTAAGCAGCGTGGCCATTTGCTTGGTGAAATCTATTAATTGGCTCTTACTGCCCTTGCCGAAGATTGAAAACAACGAGGCTTTAGTTCCGGCTCCGGAGCTGACCTCCGTGATTGATGATGGATGGATGCTCCGCACCCTCAATTGTTTACGGGCGGCATAGGGGCTCTCAGCCGTAATGGCACCTTTAACCTTTTTGCCGTCAGCTGCTATTGCTATGTAATGATACCTTGGCATAATTCAAACCAAAAACCGCGATTTACTACATTATATCTGCTTGTGTTACCCTCAATACTTCTGAAATAGTTGTTATGCCGGCAGGGACTTTTCTGGCTCCGTCCATTCGGAGAGTCTGCATCCCCGCGTCCAGAGCAGCCTTCTTTATTGTACCGGCAGTTTCCCTTTTGTATATGAGGTTCTGGATTTCTTCACTAATCATCATCACTTCATAGATGCCCGTTCTGCCGCGATAGCCGGTCTGAAAACATTTTTCACAGCCCCGGCCAACAAAGAACCTGCCGCCGTTATCATTCGGACCGGATGAACCTATGCCGAGCTCTCTCAATTCGTGTGGTGTCGGTTCAACAAGCTCTTTGCAATCCGGGCAAACCTTTCGCACCAGTCGTTGAGCTATTATAGCAATCAGGGACGAACTCACCAGATACGGCTCAACGCCCAAATCCAAGAGCCGGCTCACCGCTCCAGCCGAGTCGTTCGTGTGCAGCGTGCTGAAAACCAGATGACCCGTAAGAGAAGATTGTATCGCCATACGGGCCGTCTCAATATCCCGAACCTCACCTACCATTATAACGTCCGGGTCCTGCCGCAATACATGGCGTAGAGATGTGGCAAAAGTCATCCCTTTTTTGCTGGCAACCTGAATCTGGCTGATGCTTTCGAGCTGATATTCGATTGGGTCTTCTATAGTAATAACATTTTTCTCAGATGAATTAATTCTGTTAAGGCAGGCGTACAGGGTGGTGCTTTTCCCGCTGCCTGTTGGTCCTGTTACGAAAATAACGCCGTGGGACCTGTTTAAGAGGGAATCAAATTTTTTCAGGTCATCTTCCCACAGGCCCAGCTCGTTTAGCTGGAACAGGCCGGTGCTCTTGTCAAGAATTCGCAGCACGCTGCGCTCGCCGAAGCTTGTGGGCACGGTGCTGATGCGCAAATCTATCTCCCGCTGGCCCAGCCGGACGCTGCATCTACCGTCCTGTGGCAGACGGCGCTCGGCAATGTCCATTCCCGCCATAACTTTGATACGGGAAACAACCAACGGCAAAACGTTCCTGTTCAAGCTTAAAACATCGTACAAAATGCCGTCAATTCGATAACGAATCTGAATCTTCGCCTCGTAAGGATGGACATGGATATCACTGGCCCTTAACTGCAAAGCGCGGAAAAGAATGTCGTTGACCAGCCGGATGACCGGCGGTCGATTCACCACATCGAGCAGGTCGTCCGATGCGGCCACTTCGTCGATTAGCTGGTCGAGACTCTGTTTGCTGTTGGCAGCGTCAAGCTCTTCCACCACTTCCTCAATAACCGTTGTCCTTTGTTCGTAGGCAATGTCTATTACGGCGGTAATAGCGGCACGTGTGGATATTGCCGCCTTGACTGGCAGGCCCATCATCTTGGAGACGTTATCCAGGGCATTTGCATCGAGCGGCTTCGATAAAACCACCGTCAATTCGCTGCTGTCACCTTCCGGCTTTATCCCAATAAGATCGTGGTGCTGGGCGTAGGTGGCTGGGACAGCTTTGACGAATTCAGGAGGCACGGCCTTTGCAGGTATTTCCGGAAGAAATTCCCAGCCGAGCGCCTCGGCAAAGAGTTTTAAGACAGCATCTTCTGTAAAGTAAGGGCAGGCCAGCAGAGCTTCATCGAGTCGGTCCTGGCTGTTGTTTTCTTCAAGAAATTTGGCCAACTGTTCTGCATCAACCAGCCCCGTGCGTTTAGCGGCTTGTATCAATAAATCTTTCATATTTTATAGCTGATATTTAGCACTTTATAACATTCACCGCCATTTTATCAACTGCCATTGGCAACTTGCTGTTTTTAATCGGCCTCAAGGACCTTCACAGGGTCCATCGGCTTGGACTTTATGCCTGGCCAGTCTCGGTATTTTTGGAATCTCTCTTCAAATTTTTCGAAAGCCATCCTGTTTTTTCCCGATATTCGCTCCAAATCCGGCAGCCCGTCAAGCTCTCTATCAGGCCTTAAGATATCCGCCTTAACAAATATATATAGCTTGGTTTGCCTGCTGGTATTGTCAATCTTTCTAAAAAGCCCGCCCACAAGCGGTACATCACCAAGGAGTGGCACTTTCCAGTTTGATTTGGCCTGGTCTAATGTTGTTATACCTCCGAGGATAATTGTGCTCTTGTCCGGCACTGTAACTATTGTCTCGACGTTACTCTCACTCTTATCAGGCGGTGGTTTATTCTCGGTAATTCCACCTTCGGGAGCTGTTTGGCTTGAACGTGACATCGTTATCTCCAGACGAAGCAGGTTGCCTTCACTGATATGGGGGGTTATATCAAGCTGGATGCCGGATGGGAACTCATCGAATGTGTAGCTTGTACTTATGGGAGTTTCCCCGCCGGTGGTGACAACGGTCGAAGCGCTCCTGGATACATATATTGTGTTTTTAGTATCAATATGTCCATTTTCATTATCGTTGACTAATATCTTCGGCCTTGCAAGGATACGACCGTAGCCTTTTTTCTGCATCAGACTCAATAGCGCCTGAATATGACGGTCGGCGTAAAAGCCCTTAGCAGATGATGCGTCACCTAAAGCAGAAGTTCCCTCGATTATTTGGTGGAAGGGGAACCCTGTGCTTTCGGGGGCAAGCAGAGCGGTGAGTTTGTCCATTGAGCCGCCTACTTCAAGTTGTGGCAATTTTGTCACTAATTGCAAATCGTAATCGAATGCATCGGACTCGCTGATTGCTACGAGGGTCACATCTATCAAAACCTGCGGCCTTCTCTTATCCAGCTGCTTTATTAAACTCGCTATCCATTCCTGGTTCTTCCTGCTGGCATAGACAATAAGAGAAAAGGTATTCTCATCAGGGATTACTATGATTTCATCTTCCGTCTTTTTTATGACCTGCTGAACCTTGCCTTCTTTGTCTTTGACGGTTTCCTGGATAAGCTGGTTAATCACTCCCGCTAAATCCTCGGGCTTTTGATTCTCAAGCGCATAGATTTTATAGGGTATTTCCTCTTCTTCGGTTTTGCTATCCACATAAGCCAAAATCCGTGTTATCTGCGCGTGCTGTTCAGCCGTTGCGTTGACCAGAAGCGAATTAGTCATCTCGATTACTACTATCTGAGGTTCCTCTACGAGCCCCTCTGACGTTGTAACAATTGCCGGGGTCTGTGGAGCAGCTTCCGGTGGTGCGGCTCGGCCGGGAGCGGTAATCCTCGAAGGGGTGGTTGGCCGACTTCCGCCAATTATACCGAGCTCTTGCAGTTTCTTTTTTGCTTCCTCGGCGTCTATATTCTCGATTTTGTAGGATTTCAGGGTCCGCAGGTCCTGCTGTTCCACATCAAGAATATCTATCAATTCATCGACGACAGCTAATTGTTCTTCAAGGCCTATCATCAGGATGCGGTTTGTTCTCTCATCGGTGTCAAGATACACGGTTGACTCAGTTGGTTCAGCCGATGGTGCCGTCGGTGGAGCTCGCCTGGCTGCCTGTAATCGGCGTTGGTAGGCAGCTGTCGATTCCCCTTGTCTGCGTTGGATAGGCGTTGCCGCTCCCGATGTGGCACCAATACTGATTGATACTGTGCCGAGCTGTTCGGCAAGTGTTTTGACTTTTGGAGCAAGAGTTTTTGCCATAGTATATCTTAGCTGCCTGAACCGGAATTGTTTTAGCTTACCCGGCTTGTCAATTATTTCCAAAAGTTCTTCTATGCGTGGCATACGGTAAGCATAGTCGGTTACAATGAGGGTCCCGGTTTCTGCAATTGGGGTAACATTTGTGGCGAGCTTCATAGTTGTCAGGAAATTCTGCGCGCTGGCAGTATCTATATATTGTAACTGAAAGACACGGCTGACAATTACATCCCCATGTTCAACTTTTCCTTTATCGACCTTTAGCAGGGCCGGGTCAATGTCTAATGCCTCTGCCTCAGGAACTATTTTTACAAGATTACCCGGGCCGCGGCTCATTACAAATCCTTTGAATTTAAGCACGGATTCAAGCATCGGATACAGGTCCTTTACCTTCATAGGGCCTCGGAACTCGCCGTTAATCATAAGCGTAACATCGCCTACAATTTTTTTCGGGTCATACATAAAGTCCAGTTGCAGGTGTTTACCCACCAGGCCCAGAAGGTCAATTATTGAAACAGTTTGCGGTAAGCTTAGCTTTAGCTCCTGCTCGCCGTCTGGGATGGGCGCCGGCTCATACTGATGAGTTGTCATAGCCGGTTCTATGACTTCTCCCGGCTGTTCCGGCTCAGCAGTTATCTGCTCTGTTTCCGGTTCTTTTATCTTGGACGGAGGTAGAGTTGGCATATCAGTTTTTGCTTGTTCGACTTTGGTTTCCCCAACCTCCGGCAAGATGGTTTTTCCCTCTATAGCCGATACAACCCTCAGCGATAGATTCTGTGGTGCAACGACAATCACCGCATCATTATGAATATCTATAATTGCTCTGGCTGCGGCGGTATCAGGTGGGGGATTAGAGAGGGTCCCAATCGATATATTGCCGACTGCCTCTGCAATCTGCCTGTTGGAAGGCAGTTTTTCAATCCCCTCAGAGGGTAACATAACTCGTAATATAAATTGCTCTTTAGTGTCAATAAGCCCAACGATGGACCTTGCTTTTGTTAGCTCATCGGCACTGCCTGTAATTAAAAGCGCATTCGAGTCGGGCAACCTCGAAACCGTGCCAATCCTGGCTTCGGACAGAAGCTTTTGGGCCTGTTTTGATGATATATTTGTTAAAGGGAAAATCTTGAACTGCAGCGGCTCCGCCGTATGGTTTTGTGTGGTATGCCCCGAAGCAAACAGGCAACTGCTGTATAGTAAAGAAGTTATGACAAAAGCAAGCCCCCTGCTATGCTTTTTACTTAGAACTTGTCGTTTCATCATCATAAATTACTCCACAGTTTTCCCGAATCCTGTATCCTTTGAGCTATAACCAACTTCAATCTATGCGGTGCCGGATAATGTGCCTGAATATGGGTGTGGTTTAACACAGCTTTAGTATTTACCGGACTTACTCGATTAAGAATCTTAACGTAAGCCCTTCTATTAAAAGTCCTTATGTAAATATTGACTAGATTCACATACACCAGCTATTATCCACCACCAGTTATTTAAACAGACATATAAATAGGCCAAAAGTTCCCCAATTTAATGCAAAAATGAGGCAAAAAAGAATATAGAATAATGCTTATTGTTGATAGGCTATCTTGTTGCCGGACGGGATGGTCTGCGTGGCCTTACTGGTTTTTGAACATTCTGGCTTTTGGTCTGGTTTGGGGTTACCGTAATGCGTTCTTCGTAAGGAGTCCCAGTAGCTGTGGGTTCCTGCGCATCTGTCAATTCATTAGGCAAATTCTTTAGTCTATCCGCTTCGTTAGTGCTCATGCGCATAGAACCAAAGTTCGACATTATTTCTTCGAGCTTTTTTGAGTTGATATTGTCGGATTCAACATCTGATTTCAAGGATTCCATAAATTTCTCCAGCATCTCAGCATCCAGTTGTGGCGGGCTGCTTGTTGAACTTCTATCTGAGCGTTCATACAATGCCTCTGCAGAGGATTTCCGAGCCGTTCGGTCCAAAGCCGTCGCTGGGATAGCTGAGGCACCTTCTATAAGACTCTTTTGAGGCATTTCGGGGACGGTAAGTTCAAAAGTTCTCTGGCCATCGCGAACTACTACAAGGCCGTCTTTTACCTGCTCGATGATTAAATGGCCCACCTCACTGGCCTGTGTGACCCAGCGGAGACCTTTGCCCGGCTCGTTAATAAACGCCAGCGACCTTTCCGGCTGTGAGTCATAATAACTGGTTCCAACGAGCGTCCATTTGGCGGAAACCGTCGAAGGCCTCGGCGTTGGAACGCTTGGCCTATGAGCTGCTGGAGGTGTTGCCGGCTTCGGCTTGGCAGGCGGATTCAGATACTTTGCAAAATCCCTTGCCTGAATTATCAGAGGTGAAACCTGGCCGCCGGCCACTTCCTTGATGCTTTCCGCTTTATTAAACTTTTCTATCACACTCTCAGAATTAAGGAATTGCTTGACCTTTTTATTGCTGCCGGTGCCGAAAAGCACAAGAGAAATTAGAAAAATAGCCGCCAAAACAGCCGCTATTATACTTGTTATTCTCAATGTCTTTATCATACTCGATACTCGGTGCTCGATACTCGGTGCTCGATACTCGACGAAAATCGAGCATCTAATATCAAGCCAGCTATTTTATTCGACATTGCTGGGTGTATTTGGTTCCCTCCAATGAATGATTTTTTCCAGATAGAGCTGTTCATTTCCCGCATATTCGCTGCTGGTCTCAGGCGTATGGCAATCAAGACAGACTGATTTCGGCTCAGTAGTCTTTGCCCTTCCGAGTGTTGCATTGTGTTCCGAGCCCGGGCCGTGGCAATTTTCGCACCCCACGTCTTTCAGATGGCTGGTCTGCTGCTCTGAAATATAGCCGCTTTCGTATTCCATTCCAACTACATGGCAAATAACGCACTCAGGGTCGAACTGTGAGTCCACTTTTTCAAGCGTCGCATAAGCGTGTGAATGGGGTTCCTGACTCCATATCTTATATTCGTACTCATGGCAGGATTTACAGGATTCTGAGCCGGCGTATTCCAGCCCGTTCGGCAAGGTAAAACGCGGATATTTCTCCAGGAGATTGGCCTGTTTGACGAGTTGTTGATAGGTCTTATACAATTCGACGAGAGATTTTTCCTGCGGCAGGTCTTCGGTTACCGGTATAGTGGAAAGATTTATATTCAATTTGCTTTTGTCGAGTCCTATTTGCAGCTTGCTTATATATCTGCCGAAGCGGCCGACTGAGAAAACAAGAGGGCTTTTACCTGTGGCAGAGCTATTCGGGTCGCCAATTACCTCTGGCTCATCAGAATCTGAAGGGTAAACCAGACAATCTACGATTCCCGTTTCCGCTATATTAGAAATAATAGCATCGTCACATCGACTTATGATAAGAATATTGACGCTTTTTTGGTCCGGCTCCCGGGTGAAAACTTCTTTAATTTGCTGTATTGGTGATGTTTCCAAGTCCAGTGTTAAAACTGAGATAGTGATATTTTCCCCTTTTAGTAAATATTGGTTTCGAAATACCCCTGCTATTTTCTCACCAGTGCCGTAAGGGCTGATAAATCCGGCAACGGGATTTCCCAGTAATCCGAGATTCTGAGCTATTTCAAGGTCTTTCCTTGTCAGATTGACTAAATCGTAGCCGAGCAGTCTAAAGGCCTCGAATATGATATTAAACTTTAGCAGGTCCTGCTCACCACTGGTTTCGACTAAGGCGCCTGTATCGATAATTAGTCTTTTTTGTTTGGGCTCGGCGTTAAAGACCACTGAGCGTCTGTCGAGACCGCCGAGCTGTCCGCCACTGCATCCGCAGGGTTTCAGCGCTCCAAGCTCGTTTCCGGTGAGAAAAACAGTAAGCACATCGGCTTTAGTGCGCGAATTTGTTTGTGGTTTTTCTGACAGCGCCAGTGCGCACAAACATCCTCCTGTCAGCACGAATATGCAGCTAATTGTCCGCAATGTCTTTTGTGTATGAGAGTTCATAGTTCGTTGTTCATTGCTCGTAGTTCAACGCGCACAAACCACATAACAATGAACTGAGCAAGTCACAAATCAACGGGACGCGGGACCCGGATTGCGAGTGTAAAACCCGCGACATATAATTCCCAGCGGCTTATTGCCTTTTATTTCCACGGACAATTCATCCGTGAAAAATTTCTGTTCTTTTTCAATATTTGGAGGCGTTATCTCCACCTCGAGATGATACCCATTGTTAATCTTCTCCTGGCTCAGGACCTTTACAATACCTTTTTTGGAAGATGTTGATTCGAGCTCGAAATCCTCACCGTAGTTGTTGAGGACCCAAACGTCCCTTTTTACCGGCTTTTGCGGCTCGGCGTTAAAAACGATAATTACCGGCGGTTTAATCTTGAATACCGGCAGGGCATTATAGGTAATGGTAATCTTATTGGCGGATGGATGAGTAAGCGTAATTTCGATAAACCCATTCAAATTGTTTTGCAGCTTTTCGATATCGACTTTCGGGCTGAGAATAAATTTTGTCGCTACCTTCAGGGAATTTGCATCTGCTGTTATGCAATTGCCGGTGGATTTGAATTGCTTTATTGAAAACGGCTTGTTGTCAATGCTTTTAATTGTGATATCCGGACAGCCAGCATTTTCTTCTTTCAGCATAAGACTCAGCTTCTCCGGTTCATAATCGACTTTGGTTGCAATCTTCGCCTTTATAGTTAACTCGACCCTGGGGCTTTCCTTGTCGTTGCTGTTGACATGTATATTTCGCCTCATCGAGCCAGGTTGTTGGCTCGCCTGATATTCAACTGTCAATGTCCCGCTTTCACCCGGCGCATATTCATTTTTGCTTAGTCTGGTAACGGTTCCACAACATCTGTCAACTTTCGTGATTTTCAACAAACCATCTCCGGTATTTGTAAATTTAAACTCACCGGTGTTCTTTGTTCTCGGTGCGACTTCACCGAAATCGTGAACTACTTTTTCAAATGTAATTTTGGGCGTCCCTTGACCGGCCTCGGGTATAATTTCTGCTTTTTTCGAAGGTGTGACTATCGGCTTTGGTGCCGTCAATGTTGTCTTGGATTTTTCTGCCTGTCTGACCTTTTCTTGGCAGCCGGCTTGTAGCAGAAGAAGTGAACTGATGGTAAGAACAGTTAAAATCAGGTAATTACGTTTCATTTTTTAATCTCCAAATAAAATTAAGCTGTAACTTTTTCGGCTTTTTTGACGTCCTTAATTTAGCACAAAGTGTGTATTTTGGCAAGGGATTTTCGACACAACCGGCAATTAAAAGCAATTCCTATGTTGTTGCTTTGAGCGTTATTGCTGACATCCGAGTATTAATGTAACACGCCCGGTTTTCTATGCTGATAGTAGGAATTGCTTTATAAGCGGCGTTGCTTTCCACGAATATGAATTTTAACATTCAGTGGCGATTTTAGCTGTGTAATATATAGCTTTACAACCGATATTTTGGCCATTACTATACTATAAGCTGTGATTACACGAGTGCGAAATAATATTTGTTGATGACATCAGCAGTGTTAATAGTATGTGCAGCTAACCCGCCTTTGGCGAGGTCTCGCTTAGGAGCGGATAAAGCTGGGCAGGGCTTGTGTGAGAGTTTATGAAAAGACGAAAAAGCTTGCATTCGCCTAATCCGTCTAAAGCCGGAGACTTAAAGCCCACGCCTGCAGCCCGATGGCGTTCCTGGCCCTTGTTGGTTCTCTTGCTCCTTTCATCGTTTATAGCGATTATGCGTTTGCATACATACGAAGAACCCTTCGAGAGGGATATTGGAAACCACGCTGTAATTGCCCACGAGATTCTGCAGGGGCGCGAGCTTTATTCTGACCTCTGGGATAGCAAGCCGCCTGCTATATTTGTTACTTACACCATAGCTGATGCCATAGTTGGTTATGGCCCGGGTTCGATTTATTTTATAGGCGTAGTGGCTGCGATTATAACATTATTGGGGGCTTATTGGGCCGGTTCGGCGTATGGAGGTGTTGCCGGCGGCCTCTGGGCATCAGCTTTTTGGACCTTCATTTGCAGCGACCTTTGGCTTTGGGCGAATCAGCCGAATACGGAAGTAGGTATGAACGCCTGTCTGGTTTGGGCTTTTGCGCTTATCGTGCGGGCCAATACGGAAAAGTTGCAGGCTTGGCGATGGCTCGTTATCGGGGTGCTTTTTGCTGTTGCTACGCTCTATAAACCTGTCGCAATCACTTTTGCGGCTTTCCTGAGCTTTTTTTACCTTTTGGTCAACGTCCGCCATCGCAACAGCCGCAAAATAGCATTTTTGCAAATTTGCCTTACCGCTGTTGCCGGTGCGGTTGTATGGGGTATGGTCTTCGCATACTTTGCACTAACCGACCGTTTTACAATCTTCTACAAAACGATTTTCGAATATGGCAGATGGTATGCAAAAAGCAGGGGAACCAGCATCTTTGAGAATATCTGCGCAGGATTCAGTTATAAGAGATTATTTTCACCGTTTATGAAGAGCACGCCGGTGCTTGTTGTTTTTACCCTTGCAGGGATAATATTCGGGCTCTGGAAGGGCTCCCGACGTCATTGGCTGTTGTTGCTTGGATTTTTTCTCGCGGCGCCTTTTGCGATAGCTCTTCCCGGCAGATTTTACGGCCATTATTACCAACTCTGGCTCGGCCCTCTTGTGGTGGGCGCCGGCTGGGCACTAAGCACACTCGGACCCAGAGGTAAACCTGCTTGGACGCTTGCTCGTTGTATGGTCGGCGCAATAGGGCTGATTATTCTGCTTTTAAGTGTCCTGCCGCAATACAAATTCTCCGCCGACGAATGGTCGGCCAGAAAACAGGGGCCGCAATATGTCTTCTCCAAGCGGCTCGCATTCGAAGTTGACAAGCTTCTCAGGCCGGACGAGACGTTTTACGTTTTAGGCATCACGCCGGAAATGTATTTCTGGGCCGAACGTAGGCCCCCAACCGGAGTTATATGGTCCCCCGACATGGTGGACAATCCATTGGCCGAGGAGCATACAGCACGGGCTCTCGATGACCTCGAACATGAGAAACCGGAGGTATGTGTAGTTAATATGGTTTATGCCCAGGTCCCGAACGACCATCCGGTTGTGAAATGGGTGAGAGAACACTATGTGCCGCTGCCTGGAAATCCTGACCGGGGTCCTATGCGCTCTGGAAATAGGCAGTATTTTCTTTTTCGTATTTTTATTCGCAAGGGTGGTAAGCTGGCATCTCGTCTCGCGACTACGGCGGCGCCTGCGCCCTGACGAGCCTGTCTCGGCATGGTCGAGTTATGACGGGTGGGGTCACAAGGACCGAAAGGGGAAATGATTAGGGGAAGTTGAAATGAAGGATATAAATTCTTTGGAAAAGAATAAGTTCAACGGCTATTTTTGGGTTTTTGGCGGCTTGCTCGGCATTTTGCTCATATCGATAATGGCTCGGGACATTAACCGGCCATTCATCGGCTTGCACAGTCTTGGGCACGCACATGATGCATGGGTGGCAAGGTCTCACCTGAATTACGGTCTTGGATATACTAAAGGATTCAACACATTTGCCGTGGGGCGTCCGCCGGCAGAAAAGCCGTCGCTATATCTCAATCATCCACAACTTTTTGCTTTGTTCGATGCAGCAGCTATGGCTGTCTTCGGTGTTAATGAACGGGCGCTGCGAATAGCCGATATAATATTGGCAGTAGCAAGTCTGGCAATATTTCTTAAGATATTAAAAGGTTTGGTTGACCATCAGATTGCAATACTGGCGGCTCTTCTGTTTGCGCTATTTCCTCTTACCGGCTATTTTGGGGTTGGCAGATGGATGTTTCCTTTGAGTTTGTGGGCTATCTGGTGTTATCTTGTTCTGATAGGCGCCTTGGAGGATGGTCCCAAGGCCACAGGATTTCACAAGTTGTACTTAGCTGTTTCGCTTTTTCTTATTTTGCAATTGAGCTGGGAAGGATTTTTCTACGCCCTTGGTATTGGAGTGCATTATGTCTTTAGGTGCATTCGACACAGGCAGTTTCCGGATAAATTACTGCTGGCAATATTAGTTATTGCGCCGCTATCCAGTCTTATATTGGATTTTGTTATTTTGTTAAGCGGGCACAACTGGGATTTTCAAAGGATAATTGAACTTTATAAATGGAGAGCAGGCAAGGGTGAGATGGAGGAGTTCAAATGGGGAAATTGGTTTGCAAGATTCTGGGAATTCGCTGTTATGAATTTTACTCTTCCGGTTTTAATTCTTGCGATTGGTTATCTTACTATAGGGCAGTTGTACGTATTTGCCTCAAAAGATTCGAAAGGCGAGAAAAAAATAACTTCAAGACGATTTCCTCAATTCTGGCTTTTCTTGTTGCCAGGGGTTTTTCAATTATTTTTACTAAAAGGGACGCTTTGGATGCATCACTATTGGGAACGTCCGCTCGCTCCGTTCATTGCCATCGCAGCGGCGCTGGGAATTGCCGTTATCGCTGATATCCTAACAAAGGTTCGACCTATGTTGGCGAGAATAGGTATAGTTGTCTTCGTACTTATTATTACTATATCATGTGCAGTGGGGCTGAATCATTACCGCAATATTAGTCACTTCTCACCGGCAAAAGTTAAGCTCTTTAAAATGTTGAGCGAACGCATCCCGCCCGACAAAGAGCTATTGAGTTTTGAGAGCTGGATTTTTAACCAGCATAACGCAAAGGAACCTTCTTACCGTTCGGAAGTTGCCTGGTATTTAGACAGAGAGATTGTACAGGCCACAACCCTTCCAGAGATTGAGAAATATGCTCGAACAGGCAGATTTCCTTATTACCTGATGCCGAGGACGTACTATAACAGGGAGACATCGGAATATCTGGCCAAACTAAGTAATGAATTGCAGCAGCGATATAAAATGACATATATCCCCCCCGACCCGGGCGGGCCGGGCAAGGCTTCAATGTTGCCGTATCTTATTTTCGACCTGAGCAGTGCACCGAGCGACAAATAAAGTAACGGGCAAAATCAGATATATGGGGCTGCGAAAGAAATTTTCCTCCAATCACTGGGCCTTCTCATGCATTTGAGCGTTTTCATCGTGAGGTTTGTGGGGATTTTGCAATGCGATTGCACGCGATAGCTTGGTCACCATATCGGTCAAAACTACAGTCCGTCGCCTAAGTCCGATGATAAGAAATAAAAGAAAAAGATGTGAAAAATAAAAGATAAGGTCAACGCCTCGTCCAACCCCGACGAGACCTGCCATAAAAGTTGAAACACTCGGAAATAAGACCAGAAAGAGCAGAAAGAAAAACATAACAAGAGCAATTATTCTGTTGGTTAAAATTAACGACTTCTGAACCAGGAACGCCCTTAAAACTATCAAGAGAAAGATTATGAGAATAATTTTAATCGGGGTCATTTTGTACCTCCTGTGAACAGTTCAAATAAAATATTAATAGAGTTAAAAATAGATTGTCCCTTGTTTTTTGAATATGTGGTATATCGAATAGAAACCGGCACTTCACGGTAGCTGAGTTTATTGCGAACAATCTCCGATAGAATCTCAGAGGAATGTGCCATTCGATTCTGAGTAAACCTGAATTTCTGAAGATATTTTGCTCTGAAAGCACGTATTCCATTGTGAGTATCTGTCACCTTCAAGCCGGTTGTTAGTCTGGTAAATGCAGCTGCCAGCTTTAGAGTTATTCTTTTTGTTTTGGGCATTCCCACAGGCGGCGCCGAGAGAAAACGGGACCCCAAAGCAACATCAACACCGCCGTTAAGCACCTCGTCCACCAGAGCTGTGATATCCTTCGGGCACATTTGTCCGTCGGCATCAAAGGTAACAATGACATCTGCTTTTTCATTAAGGGCATATTCTATACCTGTCGCAAGAGCTGCTCCCTGTCCAAGATTGGTCGGATGGATGAGCAAATGTACAGGAAAATCGATTACTTTAGCTGCTGTGTCGTCAGAAGAGCCGTCATCGACGACAACAATGTGATACGACCGGTTGTAATCCAGCAACTCACGAAGTACGTCCCTGAGGATTTTTCCCTCATTATAAGCTGGAATGACAATCCATATCGATGAACAAGCCATAGCCGAACTCCACAAAAGAATAAAACAAACCCTTAAAAATTACACTTCATCCGAACTATCCCTTGGCAGAACCCCAAACGCACAAGCTTATGAGCAATCACCTTCTTTGTGAGCCACAACCAGCAGGCGGTATGGCCTCTTGACACATCGACTAAATGACAGCATCATTGCAATGGCGGACTTTATAAACGGCAGTCTCGTCCACCCTTCGCGTTTGTTGGCACTGAGCAGAGCGTCTATATTATCAAACAGCCCCTTAGGTGCCTTGGAGTTACTCTCGAATTCCACCCGCGAGAGCCCGGTGCGAGTCAGGGCGTCAGTCAACGTCTTTCGGTTAAAGTAGTGCAGATGCTCGGGAAAGTATATCAGGCGCACCGGCAGCGTCCATCGCTTCAAAGTGCACCAATAGGCATAATGAGCCAGCCGATGCAGCAGACTACTGGCATTTGGTGTTGAGATTATAACCTTGCCGTCCGTGCGAAGAATCCGCACCAACTGTCGCAGAGTCCCAACAGGGTCAGGCAAATGTTCGATCACATCCCATAGGGTCACTACGTCAAAGCAGTGGTTCTGATACTGCGCCGCTTCAAGGCTTTGGAAGATGCGCCCCACTCCCACCTTTGCCTCTGCACGCTGTGCGGCTACCTCCGCCGCCTCTATTCCATCCACTTCCCAGCCACGTGATTTGGCAGCGTCCAGAAACGAGCCATCCCCGCAGCCCATGTCCAGCAGTCGCCCCGTCTTTCCCGTAATGTGTTCGAGCCATTCGCATTTGGCGATGGTCATAGCGCGAACCTCCGCTTTACGCTCATTGTACACCGGCCCCCATCTCTGCTCCCAGTAATGGTCGAGGTACGCCTGCGCCGAGGCCGGCACCTCTGACTGAGCCAGCGATACCAGTTTACAAGAATCACATCGCATAACGGTCAGCGGCCAGGCATTGCCGCCGTTCACCGGCGAAATGGAGAACTCATAAAGTCGGCGCATCTTGCTTGCTGAGCAAAGACTACAGCACTGCAACTCAACTGCTGTCCTGTGTTCTTGCGAAGCTGCCATAAGTCTTTTCTCCTAAGACTTCCTTGCCTTATTTACCGCCATCGCTATAAAAGCTTTGAGATTTTTTACCATCTGAATATAAGAATACCAGGGTACCGGTGAAAACTCAAGTAAAAAACTCTTGTTATGTTTCCATATACACACGATAGCAGGAATTAGTTTTGATAATCTGACTTTCTTAAGAATTGATTCTTTTCAGCCAAAGCTTAATCCGACTTGAATATCACCGAGAAAAGATAAAACACCACACAATTTAGCAGGTATACTGCAAGAGCTATGCTGGAAAGTGCCAGACTTTCTTCGCGTGCAATTCCTATCTGTCCCAATAACAGGATGAATACTGCGTCGCGAGTTCCTATACCAGCAATTGTTATTGGCGTCAGAGATAACGCAGTAGCTATCACCGCACAAGCACTAAGATAAATGAACGAAACATCAAGTCCCAGACCCAGGCCGCACAAGTATATCGCAGAGAGCTGTATAAACCAGAACGTAATTGTGCATCCAATAAGCGGTAAAATTCTGGTCTTTTGATTCTCCCAAAAACCGCCTATAATTTCGTTCCAGGAGTCTCTAACAACGGAACGATACTGGGCAGGAATAAGCCGGATTGCCAATCTTTTAAACAAATGTCGCTTGAGCATAAAGAGAAACAACAAAGCTATAGCGACAATAAAAACGATATTGACTATGTGTAACTGTGATGTAAATTGTCCGGAGAAGTACCACATTCCGGCGTAACCTGCAAGGACGACGAAAGCTACATCATACAGGCGGTCTAATACATTGCAGGCGACTGCCTTGCCTATACTGCTGCCTTTTTTCATCAGCAATATAATCTTGACCATATCTCCGATTCGGCCGGGCGTTACAGCGGAAAATATCATTCCCGTAGCATACATAGAGGTGCTCTCACGAAAGCCAAGATTGATATCGTAGCCGCGTAGCAGGATTTCCCATCTAATACCTTTAATAAGTACCATAGGAATTGCCAGTGTAATGGCGGCAGCAATGAACCTTATGTCTGCCTTTGACAGTACTGCCCAGACCTTTGCCGGACCTGCCCAGTATAAAGCAGCTATCACAATCGCCGGTCCTACCAAACGCCATAACCATTTCCCGTGTAGTCGTTTGAATTTCATACTCAACTGTTTTATCAGGTTCACTTAACTATAACATTACGAACAGTACAAACGCACCGGCTAATATATTCACAGAAACAGCAAAGACAAGTTTACAGGCGGACTGTTCTTGCAAAAAAGCACTACAAGCAGGTTTCCACTGCACTTTGGCCTATTTATTTGATGAGCGCAAATATCATTACCTCGCTATCGATGTGCCTTTGTTATCAAACCTCTTGTAGCTGTGTGCACTCAAAGACGTAAGTATAACACAGTAGTGCTCTGTCGCAGCTTAATTGAGGGATGTCATTCCTGCGAAAGCAGGAATCCAGGTTTATCGAAAGTCTGGATTCCGCACCAAGTGCGGAATGACAACTTCTCAAATCACACGCGACAGAGCAGTAGTAGGAAATAAAATATTATATCTTCTTTCGTCCAATAAACATCCGGTTCAAAAACCACTGCGTCCAGAAATATTTCTTTCTAAAAGAGTCGAAACCGGCCCGCGTCAGCCGTTCTTTTATCTCCCTGCCCGAAAGACTATATTCTTCTTGTTCCTTCATACCTCGTTCTGAATCCATATCGACATTTGTCCCTAAGAACCGGTCGCTGAACCACACAACTTTATGCACAAGGAATTCTGCAATTGGATTACCCATAGTAACGATAATTTTGCCGCCCGGCTTTAGACAGCGGTATGCCTCGGCCAATTCGGCATCTCTGTCCGGCTTAGGTATATGATTAATGTTGGCAATAAATGTAGCTGTATTAAAGGTTTCATCATCAAAAGGCAGTTTGGTCATATCTTCGGCGATGTTATCATCGTCTAACCCTTCGTACTTATAGACATCGATGCCGACTCCGTTGCCGTTAAGAAACTCTTTGACAAAGCGATTATGGTAGCCGCAACCAACATCCAGACAATAACCCTCCGCTTCCTCTGACACAAAATCGAATCGCTCGGTGCTGAGAGAGGAAAGTCCCCATTTGTCTTTATGAAACAAAACAAAAGCACGGACTGGAAATGTAATAAAGTCAATAAATTTTTGACGCAGACTCCGTATCACAAATCAAGCTCTCTCTTTCTTATCAAAATTGTGAAAAATCCGAATTAACGTTTGAAGCTTAATTTATGGTTTCTGATAAACTGTCCAGTACTGGTCCCGCATTACTAATGTCCAGCCGGTTACCTCGGGAAAACCATTGGGTGTAATTATATAATCTGCTTTGGACTCACCGGCTAGCTTTAATAATCTTGACACGTCCCTTGTTGCTATAACCTTTTCCAGCTCCTGCTGATATCTGGTCCAGGTCATCAATGCTTTAGGACTACGATAATATGCCATACATCCGGAATTATCAGATGTTACAATACTGCGCAAAGCGTATATACGAAATAGACTCATATCGCGATGCACGAATAGGAATAGGGAATTTTTGGGTGTTTTCTGCCGGGCCCAGGCAGAAACGTTTTCTATATAGTGAAACCAGCCGGCAAAATCTATCTTCTTGCCTCCCAGTAGTGCATCCATCTGCGCAATATTGTAATCCAGTTGACCTGATAGACTGCGTGAATTGTTTCCAAACATCGGCATAATAGCTATTATCACAGCAGTTACGGCAATTAAAATGGTCCGTTCTCGCAAAGAAAACCGCCTGAACAATTCTGACAGGAACCAGGCAATGTAAATATACAGCACTAAGTACGCAAATTTGTTCGCCCGCATACAGCTGAGGAACAGGGGCGATATCTTATAGTTCAGAGAAATTTGCTGCATTGCATATTGAGCTATCACGGGAAGTATAAATGCCAATAAGAAAAAACAAGCCAGCCAGGTATCAAACATATTCCGTCTTTTACTTCGCATACACCAGCCGATTACAGCCAGAAAAAGTGTTACAGAGAAACCAAACAGTAGAGCTTGAGCCAGAATGCGTGAAGGTATGGGGAAAGGTGATATTTGATTGTAAAGGTATTCCAGTGAATTAATATATTCACGCAGGACCTGTCCTGACAACTCAATATCACTATGGCCTCGAACAGTCAGATTTGTGTAAAGATAAGGCAGTGCTCCTGTGACAAAGGCCGCACCTGCGCCGATTAAATATAGAAATTTATTACGGTTATAAGGTCCGACACATAATAATGACAACCAGGCCAGAGAAGCAAAAAATAATGAGCTCGGCGGATTAAGATTGAATAACAGGCCGGTAATAAAAAAGGCAATTACTAACTTCCAATTGTTGCGAAGTTTCCAAAATAGGATGAATAACACCGGCACAAAAATGACCACATAACTTCGTGGTTGAACTGCCTGAAGTCGGTCTAATCCCCAATAGGTCGATCCCAGACTCCATCGCCATATTGCGGAACTCAAAGTTACTAAAAGAGCCCCAGGAACGGACCGAGTAAGATAGTACAGTATGCCATACATTACAAAAAGATAGGCAATTGACAGCGGAAACTCTGCCACACGATGGCCGCCTATGACTCCAAATTTATCGATGAGAAAATCGGTGATTAAACGTGGCAATAGCGGATAAGTATCAGCTATTTTGCTGGAAAAAATGGGGTCTCGAACAAAATTGTCTGGATGCTCATTCGAAAGTGCCATTGTTACTATATTTATCTGGTCGCCGTGTATCTCCGGCACCGGATTTAGAATCCAGAGCCACATCGCGAAAATCACACAGATTACGCCAGCCAAAACGTGATAGCCCCAATGCGCCAAAGGCCTGTCTTGTTCTACTTCAAAAAACTCGTTTTTACCTGAAGCTTTATCGGCAATCTGCTGTTTCTGCATGTTTTGATTCTCTGAAGCCACAATCACACCTTGTCGCTAAATTCAAAAATAATAATAATTCTTTCTCTGCTAACGCCAAAGGTATCGTTTCTAATAATGAAGCAAATAATACGCTTGCTCATACGATGTTACAATTTGTTTGTCTTATCTATCACTGTAAATTGCTACGTTTTACGGCCTTAACAAGGATACCCCAGCTTTGCGAACGTATCACAGGAATTTTGGAAATAAAATTATCAACCGACATCAACGCAGGTTCGGCTATCGACTTAAACGGTATGAATTTGAACAATTTGAGAATATCAGGAAAGCCCAAAAGGGGATAGGCAATATAACCAAAATATTTGACTTCCTGAATCTTGAAATACGGGTTGAGCAGCCGCTCTATTTCACGTCGGGTCAGGTTTTTATGTTCCTCGGAGAAGTGCTTGCCCCGGCTGGCAATCAATCGGGGTAAATAAGAAAGCAGAGAGCTATTGGTATCGGCGAAAACTGCCTCACCCTGCGAACGAAGCACTCGTGATATTTCACTTATTGCAAGCTCCGGCTCGGGTAAGTGATGCAGGAGACTCCGGCAGAAAACAACATCAAAGGAATTATCCTTAAAGGGAAGTTTTTGGCTGTTTCCCAGAATTAATTGGTCAGAGTGTTTTGCTGCGTATCTGAGCATTTCACCGGAGATGTCAAGTCCGACGGCCTGGCCGGGTTTGATTTTATCGAATAAAAGACCGGTTCCACAGCCGTTGTCGAGCATTCGGCCATCGGAACGGACTCGTGAGAGCATCTGTTCCGTCCACCAGTTATGATATCTTCTGGCGTAAGGATACTGGTATCGTTTCTGTTCATATTCGCAGGCAACGCGGTCCTGCACCGCTATCTCTTCGGCAAGAGACTTCACTTCGTCGCCGACCATATATGGAATACTGTCGTGGATTTCATAGACTTTTCCACATCCCGAGCATCGTAAATTATCAGACTCCTGCAATTCACTTTTGCATTCGGGGCAGGCAATCTCCGGAATACGCTCGATAATGCTCAAAGGTCATCCTCCACGGCGAATATTGGATAACTGGTCTGCAAGCAGGCCAAAGAACAGGAATCCGAGACTGGACAACAGTAACAATATACTTGTATCGGTTATGTTAGTATAAAAAATTAGTGTGTACAGGGTGTAAAGACCTCCTATAAGAAACAATATGAAACTCAATGGCGCAAATATCTTGAGAGGATGAAAGAGCATAATCACGCGTGATATCAACAGAAGCGTTTTTACTCCGTCACGAAAATATCGCACGTAGCTTTTACCGCCGGCCCGGGGTGATATTCGAATAGGAATATATTCGACATCTCGCCCCTCTTTTATCATAGCAAGTGTGATAGTGGTAGTTAGGGAGAACCCGTTGGGGAGTATGGCAAGATATTTTAGCCCGTCTTCACGATACAAGGCCCTGAAGCCGGAATTAATATCCGGGATGTGCCGGCCTGCAAGGAAATCGGCAACTGTGGAAAGAATCCACTTCCCTGGCTTTCGCACGGTAACCATATCTTCTGCTGTCCGTTCACCGACCGCCATATCACTATCCTCAAGGGCCTTAACAAGTCGTGCAATGTCCTTGCAATCGTGTTGGCCGTCAGCGTCCATAAAAACCACAATATTACCTTTGGCCTTGCGCATCCCCTGTTTCAGAGAAGCACCGTATCCTTTGTTGACGTGATTACGAACAACACGGGCACCTTCGGCCTCTGCGAGTTTTGCCGTATCGTCCAGCGAACCGTCGTCTATAACCAGTATTTCGTATTCCGGATACATTTGGAGAAGCTCTGAAACAGTCCTGGCGATATTTTGCCCTTCGTTAAATGCAGGCAATATAACGGTTACGGATGAATTGTTTTTGTTTACAGGTTTTACCATAATCTTGTCTCTTATGTTGCTTCCTGATTTTAATTACCTATCGCATGATTCGGCTGTTTTCTTGATTGTCAGGTGGGATATAACCAGGCGCAGCATCGTCAGGACATTTCTCCAGGAGCTCATCCCTTTAAGAAAGACCCAAAGGCCCCGAGGACGAGCAAACCATTCTATATAGCATTGTTTTATCCCCTGCATTATTTCCTTGCTGGAAAGCTCCGGATAACTTACAACAGCCGAGTAATTCTGGTCGAGGTCTTCCCATTCAGTTGATTCCAGCCATTTGTTCTCTACCGCCTGCTTGTAGAATACTGTCCCAGGATAGGGCGCACCAACTGCAAAATTGACCATATCAAGCGGAAGACTGCGGGCAAAACGGCTGGTCTCTTTAATTGTTTCGTGTGTTTCTCCGGGAAGGCCTATGATGAAATATCCCCACACCTTGATACCGGCTTGCTTTGTCATCATAACCGCCTTGCGTGCGGTTTCGACAGTTGCGTTTTCGCCTTTGTTACATTTTATTAGAATATCCTGAACCCCGGATTCAATCCCGTAGTTTATCATCCAGCATCCGGCTTTCTTCATCCAATTCAGCATTTCTTCATCGACCCGGTCCACTCTGCCGTTGCAAATCCAGCGCACTTTCAAATTATTCTTCACTATCTGCTTGCATAATCCAATCACGTTGTCTCTGTCCTGTGTGAAGGTATCGGCGTGGAACATAATATTATGAATGCCGAGTTTATTAAGGTATTTTAATTCTTCACAGATATTTTCCGGAGACCTTAAGCGTGGCTGCGATTTCCACATCACTGTTTGTCGGCAGAAATGACAGGCGTTCGGGCAGCCCCTGCTGTGCAGAACAAACGTGTATTTTTTACCTATATACGGTAGCTCATATTTATCCACGGGCAAAAGCTCATGCGACGGTATGGGCAGAGAATTCAGGTCTTTGATAAAGGCCCTTTCTTCATTGACTACTATCTCGCCGTGGTCACGATATACAAGCCCCCTGATTCCTTTAAGCTCTCCGCCTTTATCTGCCACCCTGAGCAATTCATCGAGAGTTTCCTCCGTTTCCCCGATTATGCCAAAGTCGCAGCTGGGGAAGCACTCCAGCGTCTCTTTCGGCAGGGCTGTTACGTGAGGCCCTACCACAATGGTCTTACTATTATAGCGTTTACCAAGATAAGTGGCATACATATCATTCGTCATTACGGAAGATATTGCCTGGACGACGGTCCATCTCGGCTTGTTTTCCTTGATATAATTCAGGTATTGGTCCCAGGACATACCGGTAGCTATGCAGTCCAGGAGGTCAACCGAATATCCTGCGCGTTTAGCAACCGCTGCCAGGTATGCCAAACTGGTTTGCGGCCATATCGTGCGTTCACGGGAACGACGACCTGAACGATTTATGTCCCGTATGTATATATACCCGTCGGGCGAAGGAGGATTGACGAACAGAACCTCGCACTTCATATTCTTTCTGTTATTTTGCTCATTGTAAGGCGTCATAATCGATTGTTTATTGTGCTCATTTCTTTTTCAGCAGAATTAATTGTGTTCTTTTATCGACTTTTCGCTCATAATCTTCTAAAAGATGTTCGGCATAGTGTCGTTCGCTGATTCCTTTCCAGTCACGCAAGGTTAGAAAGGCATAGGTGTAGCTGCCTTTCACTATATCATCAGGGCCGCCGTCTATAAACTGGCCTTCGTCGAACTTTTGATTGAAGAATACATTGAACATCCAGCAGTGTGACCTTACTTCCCTGCCCAGCATCAGCGACCGCGAGCTGGCGTTAATATCTTTTGAGACTAATATCTTTACGTCTTTATCGAATCTAAGCTCATCCGCAAAAATGCGATATGGCTCATAGCGAAGCTCACTCCTCGTGGCTGTGAACCTCTGCTTTAATGAAGCTATATTATTGCTGACCGGGAAATATATTAAGAAGAACAGGCACAACGACATAAGAAAGACTGTTGTCAATTTTTGTTTTCTTAAGATATTTCCGCAGATAATAAGCCCCATAGTAGATAAGGGTAGTATCACGGAGGTATAGAACCGTTCCGGTGACTTCCATCCGGCATCCCTGACTGCATCGGGCGCTTTTTGCGTCACAAATGAAGCTACGATAAAGGCCAACAGCACAAGAGCTATCGCTGTTACAGCTTTGGGAATTCGAGGGCCGAATTTTCCGTTGGACATCAGGCCGCTGATTTCGAACCGGAAGAATTGAGCGCCCCAGACACAGAGACCGGCAATTGCAGGAAAGAGAAAACGTGGAACCGTGCCGCATTGTACCCGGATGGATGATGCACTGAGAAAAAACATCACAATCAGAGGAATCAGCCACGCATAAATCTCGTGTCTTGAAGATACCCTGCCGGGAAGCTTTTGCCCGACGAGTATATAGAGCATAAAAATCGTTAAAATAGGCCCCATCGATAAAGTCGTAAACCAAGACCTGTTTTTCTGGTCATGTATATATTCAGTTAGATTATATGAAAATAGCTCTCTTATGCTGGAAGGTCGCATCGAAAACCAGGCATCTCTCAGGAAAATCTGGTCTAATGCCATCAGCAGCACACATCCTATGAGCATTCCAACGCACACCCAACCTATATCTTTGATGAAGCATCTGACGCTGCGGGCGCCTGCCTCATCTTCTCCAAGACCAAAGAACAAAAGGCCCATACAAATGCCGGTTTCTTTTGATTTAACCGCCCAGAAAAAGAGCAATCCTAATATAATGATGATGAGCCGACGGTGCTTATAGTTGTCGACGAGAAAAGCAAAATATACAAAGGTACCAAGCATCAGCAGAAACATTACGGTAAGGTCTGCAAAGGTGCATCCCGCATAGTAAACAAAGAGCTGGTAGCTGCATAGAAAAAGCACAGCCACCAGGCCGACTATGTAGCCCCTTTTGCCTGCGAGCATCCTTGCGCACCAATAGACAAGAACGCATGTGGAGAAAACTAAAAAGCTCCAGTAAATCTTTGCCCCGGTCAAAGCGTCACCGGCAAGCCAGAAGAAAAACTTCTGCAAATAAATATGGCCGTAGCGGTTCAACACCCACGCTTGCTTTGTTGTATATTGTGAGACGTTCATATAAAATAAATCGTCCCATTCTATTGAGGTTCCGAGGTATGGAAAGGCCCATACTGCCGCCAGGATGGCTGCAACCGGAGCTGCAAAATACTCAGGCCAGGTTAGTTTGAACTGATTTTGCTCCAATTTCAATCCATTGTCGGCTTCTGATGCTGCTGGTTTATGAACCGGAGTTTTGCCCGAAATTTTGTTTCTTTTCACCGCTGTATCTTTTATCTCTTTATATCAGGTTGATTCTAACAATAAACAAGCGTGATTTGCCTGTATAACTGATTATAGTTCTGTCTTTACTCATACTCACACTTCGACAATATAACAATTGCTTATCCTGTAAATTTATTATGTGATTTATAATTTCTGCCCATAATGTAGTTATGGCACAGATAGGCAGAATAGAACCCGAATGGGTCTTGCTAAAAGTTTCTGCAGGTTATCAATCATTATATATTTACTTATCGGCTAAAACATCTCTGCAACCGCTTTAATCTTCGCTGCTAAGACTACAAATCACGCAATCCCCTGAAAATAAAGCGTTTTCGTCAAAAAGTCCGAAAAAAACAATTTGGCCGGTAATAGCAGCCACTAGTATAAGCATTTTTGTAGAAGTTGGCAAGTATAGCGAGTTCTGCTTTATTGGCTGGATATTTGCCGCCACCGAGGTTAAATCGGCCTTGGTTCAGATTATACGACTCTGGAACAAATCCACAAAAATGGTATTGTGTATTTGTTATCCATATATTTTGCAAGTTTATTCTTGACGGATAAACATAAATAGGTTTTATTGAGGAATACGGCTGAAAAAATAGTTGTTGGCCCGAACAGATTATAAGTAAACGGTTTGCATATTTGAAGGACGGTCGAATAAAATCTGTCATAAGTTATTTTGGAAAGGATTGAACGATGCGAATTACCAAACTTTCAGTAATTCTTCTTATGGGTGTCTATCCTGTGTTGCTGGGCGGCTGCAATACGGAGCTAAAAGATTTGAGGATTCAGAACGATACGCAGAGAAAGCAAATAGCCGAGCTCAGAACCCAGGTGCAGACTGCTACTTTGGAGCTTGAGCAGTTAAAAAGGCAGCTTGATGCTGCTAAAGGCAAAGGCACAATCGAGCAGGAGACACTGCAGCAAAAAATTACCGCACTTGAAGAAGACCTGGCGAAAAAGAGTGAGCTGATTGCTTCGATGCAGAATCAGCTGCTTTACGGGGGAGCACAGCTGCCGGTCGAGCTTAGCACGATGCTCAAAGATTTTGCCGACAAGCAGGATATGGTTACCTTTGACGAAAGACGCGGGGTAGTGAAATTCAAGAGCGACCTGCTGTTTGAAAAGGGCAGTGACAAAGTAGCGCCTGCGGCGGCTGAGGCCGTGAAGATGCTTTGTGGAATTCTGAATTCGGAACAGGGTAAAAAATTCGACGTTATAATAGCCGGACATACCGATGATATTCCTATTGAAAAAGCCGAGACCCAACGTTTGCATCCGACAAACTGGCACTTGTCGGCACACAGGGCAATATCGGTGCTCGGTGTTATGGCGGGAAATAATATCGACTCCAAGCGATTGAGCATACGGGGTTTTAGTGAGTTCCGCCCGGTTGTACCGAATGAACCCAACAAGAAAGGCAATCCACAAAACAGAAGAGTCGAGATTTATATTGTCCCCGAAGGGATGTGATACCTCGTTGTTTTTCCCCATTCCATTTGTAGTGGTGACATTATGACTGCCGCAGGGGTGGGAAACACGGTTTGCATAATACAGCAATGGCAGAACGCACTTTAATTATTATTAAGCCGGATGCTGTTCAACGGCATATGGCCGGCGAAATAATCGGGCGATTTGAGAAAAAGGGGTTTAAGCTCGTCGCAGCGAAACTTATACAAGTCTCGAAGGAGCTGGCCGGTCAGCTCTACGCAGTTCATCGTGATAAACCGTTTTATGAAGGGCTAATCAAATACATTTGTTCAGCACCTGTAATTGTAATGGCCTGGCAGGCGGAGGGAATTATAAGTATGGCACGCAAAATGTTGGGTGCTACTTTCGGTTATGAAGCCCAGCCGGGAACTATCCGTGGTGATTTTGGCTGTTCACAAAGACATAATCTTGTTCATGGGTCGGATAGCCCCGAATCGGCTGAGCGGGAAATAAAAATATTCTTCCGTCCTGATGAAATCATCGATTACAAATTAGCAAATGAATACTGGCTCTACGGTGAGCATAATTAGGGTGATAATCGCCAATTAGGTCCTTCATTAGTCACAGATGGGCAGTGTCCAGTCTGTTGCACTCGAATCCTCAATAAACTATCATCCCCCAGATGTCTGTAAGTGCTTATTAGTAAAAGGCGTATGCATTTCCGGACTGGTTTGGCAGCTTGTAAAAAAAATAAATCCGCAAAACCTATTTTCCCGCTTTTTTCTTGACTCGGATACGGCTTATTTGGTATAAATAATTAAGTAGTGGAATTTTTTTTAAAAATTTTATAGTTTGTTCCCTTTTGCGGTTTCTTATTTAGAGGAGGTGTTGTTATAGGAAGTAAACGGGAGTAAGGGTGTCTTTTTAGGTACGTAAAAAAACGTGATTTGTTGTTTTTGTGCTTTATTTTATAAGGAGGACTATTATGTATAAAAAATTAACTTATTTGGTTTGTTTTGTCGTATTGGTTCTGGCTGTATGCGTTCCTGCTGATGCGGCAACATCTGTTACGGTTGAGAATTTCAGTTTTGAGATACCCGGTACTGAGAAAATTAAAGGTTGGGATGGAGCATGCGCCGATTCCGGCTGGACCGGTCTTGTATATGATATACCCGGCTGGAGTAGCGATGAGACAGCTTTTGATTCGGGCGTAGAAAGCGGCTGGAGCCCCACTGATGGGGACTGGTCAGGCTATTTGATGGGCAGTACAGAAGGTACTGGCGATCCCTCGGTTTGGCAATTGACAGATCACGTAATCCAAGCCGGCGCGGTCTATACTCTTAAGGTTGACGCCGAGAACAACTGGAACGCAACGGAGCTTGTGATAAGTATGTATTATGACAACGGTGGCAACCGGGTGACGGTGGCGAGCGAGACCATAGCCCTGGAAGATGACAACAATGCCGGTGATAAGGAGGAGTTTACCTTGACCTTTTCAGTAGACAGCATGCCGGAGGCAATTGGCCACCAGCTGGGCATTGAATTTGACAATTCAGCTGCTGGCTGGGCCGGTTTCGACAATGTACGGCTTGAGTATGAAGGAGGTGCTTATACGCCGGCCTCTGGTCCAAATCCGTCTAATATGGCCACAGATGTGCCGAGAAAAATAGCTCTTAGCTGGACAGAAGGGGCTTATGCCGACACACACGATGTATATGTCGGCACCGATTTCAACGATGTAAACGACGCCAACCTACCCGGCCTGCTGTATTACAGTCTTGACCAGAGCGAAAATTATTATCCCACCAGCGGAAATCTTGCTCTGGATTTTGG
>Ga0315532_1000277_pt1 | contig 41640 bp, 40 predicted proteins | sample SalMarWE160370MG_FD_203082 | JGI IMG/M metagenome (GOLD analysis project Ga0315532, IMG submission 203082) | Salt marsh sediment microbial communities from the Plum Island Ecosystem LTER, Massachusetts, United States - Salt Marsh Sediment WE1603-70 ...
GCAATAACAGGGGGAAATTGTGCATTAGCGGTTTGCCTCTCGCACAATCTTGTCGATCACTGGGGCTATGTCCCTGGAGGTGTCAACGGCGAAGTGGTTACGGCGCATCTTTTGCACCGATGATTTCATCTTCTCATAAACCTGCCAGTCGGCGTCCGATTTATCCTCGCGCTCGGTAGTGGATGGGCGATCTTTAAGGCGCTGGCGCACCAATTCTGGGGGAGCCTCGACCCGCACGAGAATTAGCTTTGCTCCAAAGGTGTCGGCAATGCGGTAGAGGTGCTCCCGGTGGCGCTCTATTAGGTTTGTAGCATCGAAGATGAGGGGTATCCCGGTTTGTAGCAGCTCTTCAATCAGGCGGTGACTGGCTTGGAAAAGACGATTGCTTTCCTCAGGACTGTAATCTGGGGAGGGAAAGATAACCTTACGCAGGTCGTCGCTCTCGAGAATAAGGCAAGGAAGGCGTTCAGTGAGCTTTCGACAGAAGTAGGATTTCCCAGTGCCTGGCAGGCCACTGACCATAATGAAAGCTGGGTTAACCATGGGCTCAGGCAGTTCGCCCAGGCTTTCTCTCAGTCTTCTGACATCTTCAGCCAGCTCCATCTTGCCTCACTGGTAGGGGGTTATCCTGCACGCCGCCGCAGGTGAAAGAGGTCAGCCTTCAACATAGAAAGCAAGTCCCAATAATCCACGTCCTGTAGCGTATCCCATTATTGGGCTGAATTCACTGAGCCACAGTTCTATACAATCAAACTCTGACGCTACCTTCTCCTTGAGCCTCTCAGCCTCTTCTAGTGCATCGGCATGTACTACTGCCACATTCACCGATTGTCCCTTTACCTCATCCCTCATCATCTGCAGAATCCGGTTCACCCCCCGCTGTTTATTTCTAGTTGCGCCAGCAAAGCGGACCAAACCATCGGAAATGGTGAGTATCGGCTTGATGTTGAGGGCAGATCCGGCCTGAGCTGCAACCTTCGGTACGCGTCCTGATCGATATACATAGCGAATGGTTTCGAGAACCATGACTAAATGTATTTTTTCTTTCACTTCCTCGGCCGCTTTGATAGTCTCAGTGAGGTTCTTGCCCTGAGCTGCTGCCCTTGCTGCCGCCAGGACGACAAACCCCTGTGCTGCTGCAGCGTTCCTGGAGTCTAGAAGCTCGATCGTGGTGTGAGGAAGCTCTTGTTTGGCTTGCTCCACCGCCAACTGAGCTGCGCTGTGTTGAGCGCTGAGCTTGGAGGAAATAGTGATACAAAGGATGCTCTCCGCTCTCTTACTTAGCTCGCGGAAAACCTCGAGAATCTCGGGAGGGGAGGCTGCGGAAGTTACGAAGCGTTTAGGGTCCTTTTCCAAAAGCTGGTATGCCTCGGAAGGGCTTATATCGAGATACTCCCTATATATATGGCCATCGAAATCGATCCTTAGCGGCACTATACCTATCTGGTGTTGCTCTATCTGTTCCTTGGTGAGACAAGCTACAGTGTCGGTGACGATGGCGATTTGTTGCATTATAGCCTTCTCATTCAGCATAAAATGAGATAGCGAGTAGCCCCGGCCCAGCATGAACTCCCATTACGGGGGTGAAGTCGGTGAGATAAAGCTCAACGCAGTTGAATTGCGAGGCAATCTGGGCCTTGAGTTTCTCTCCCTCTTCCAGCTCATCACCGTGGTGCACTATGACATGCACAGGGGAGTCCCCGACTCTTTCTGACATTATTTCCAGCATACGCCTCACCGCTTTTGATTTGGTTCTGGGGCGTGCAACGGGTGTTGTTTCTCCTATAGCAGTAGAATGCTCGACGATAGGCTTCATGTCCAATAATGCTCCAGCCCAGGCTGATGCCTTGGCGATGCGACCAGTCCGCGCCAGATAGTACAGAGTATCTAGCATAAAAATGGAATTTACCCTGAGCTTCATATCTTGGGCGGTTTCGGCTGTCTTGGCAAGGCTTGCCCCTTCTTGTGCGGCTTTTGCTGCTGCCAGGACTATGAAGCCCAGTGCGCCAGCCACGGCTCGGCTGTCGACAACCTCGATAGTGGTGTTGGGCAATTCCGCTTTAGCCATCTCTTTAGCTAACAGCGCTGTGTCAAACATTTTGCTCTGCAGCCCTGTGACGGTGATGCAGAGAATGCTTTCCGCCTTCTCGCTTAACTGGCGATAGGTCTCGAGGATTTCCCCTGGGGATGGAATGGAGGTGGTGGGCAGTGCCTCTTTCTTTCGCATAATCCGGTAAACTTCGGTGGGGCTCATGTCAATCCCATCGCGATAGCTCCTATCCTCGTGGATTATCAGGAGTGGTATTACCGCAATATCGTACTTACTCACCAGCCCTTGCGGTAGACAACATGTGCTATCGGTGGCAACAGCAACTCTATCCATCACAACCTCCTTTGAAAGCCATGTCCTCTGAGTTTCTCGACTAACTTGGGGAGCTTTCCCTTTTGCATTTTCGACGCTACACTGGGTAGACAAGGCCAGCGATAACTAGCAGAAAAATAATAGCAATTGCGTGGGTGATATCAGATCCTTCGATCTAGGGTTCACCTATTAGCTCCCCAACTCCTTCGCCCTCTCATATGCTGCTATGACGGCTCGAGCGATCAGGGCTCTGAGGTCTCCCTGCTCAAGCTGAAGCAATCCCATTTCTGTCGTCCCCCCTGGGGAGGTAACCTTTTGCCTCAACTCCTTGGGGCACTTAGCTGTCTGTTGAGCAAGACGTGCTGCTCCCAGGACTGTATATAAGACTAAATCCTTTGCCATTTCACGGGGCAGGCCGATATCCACTGCAACGTCGACGAGTGCTTCCATGACCAGGAAGATGTAGGCGGGACCGCTGCCACTGACTGCGGTAGCCATATCAATGTATTTCTCATTGGGGATATAGACCTCCTTACCCAGTGCTCCCAAAATAGATTGAGCTGCCTCCTTTTGGCTCTGGCTTACTCCTCTTGAGGCGGTCCAGACGGTCATTCCCTCACCGATCTGAGCCGGGGTATTAGGCATAGCCCGAACCACCGCGCTGTGTCCCAGGCTGTTGGTGATGGTGGCGATAGTCGCCCCAGCGATGATAGAAAGGACGAGTTGATATGGCTGGAGGCCGCCTCTGAGTGCCTCAGTAATCGTTTTCAGGTTTTGAGGCTTGACGGCTAGAACCACAACATCTGAGGCTTCCGCCGCTTGGCGGTTGCTGCGAGATGTTTCAATACCATAACCCTGCTTCAAATTGGAAAGACGCTCTGGGTTGATATCGCTGGCTGTAATGTCACGAGGCATGGTTAACCCTTTAGCGAGGATCCCCTTGATTATTGCCTCGCCCATGACTCCACCACCGATAAAGGTGGTTTTCATTTAACCAACATCTCCCTCTAGCAGTATCCCTCTTATTTCATCCTGAGATTTTTGCTTCAGGGATATCTGCCTGCGACACCGCACGTCTCGAAAACGCACCTCTTCCGCATTAGTGTTGATTTCGCCTCCTATGAGGATAATCAAATCATCGCCTCCCTTTGACTTGAGCCGTTTGATATGTTGATAAGTAGCTTCAGCCAAGGGAGCGATACTTGAATTATTGGTTATGACCGTGATAAAGGTTGCAACTCCTCCACCACGGAAGGACGCTCCTAGACGTTGCACATTGAGCTTTATGCCATCAATCGTCTCCAAATCCAGCAGCAGGGCATCAGGTGGCGTAAATGGCCCTGTCTGCAGTATCAGTCTTTTTTGATGGTCTACTGTCATTTTCTTCACTCCTTAAAAATGGCGCGCCCAATCCTTACCAGCGTTGCCCCCTCTTCCACGGCGATCTCAAAGTCGTCGCTCATCCCCATGGAAAGGTGCTCCAGTCCCAGGGAGTCACGAAGCTGCCGCAGCCTTCTGAAGATAGGGCGGACTTCCTCGGGGTTCTTCACAAAGGGGGCGATGGTCATTAACTCCTTCACCTTAAGGTTGGGTAGACGAGCGACCTCTTCTACTGCCTTAGGCAAATCTGTCATTGAAAAACCAGCCTTCGTCTCTTCTCCTGAGATGTTGACTTGGAGCAACACAGGATAAACGTTTTGAGCACGCTTGCTTACCGACTCTGCCAATCTGGCCGAATCTACGCTATGGATTATATCAAAAATTTCCACTGCTGTCTTGACCTTGTTAGTCTGAAGACGTCCCACCATGTGCCATGTAGGTCGCGGTTCCAGGGTGGATAAACATGCTGTCTTCCTCTGGGCCTCTTGAACCCTGTTCTCGCCAATGTGCCTGACGCCAGCCCCTACTGCAATCCTGATATCGCGGGGTTCGACCCCCTTTGTCACAGCGACGATAGTTATCTCATCAGGCGACCTACCAACCCGTTTCGCAGCGTTGGTAATACGCTTCTTGATCTCTTGTATATTCCGCTCTATGCCCATTTTAGCAGACCCCACACTTGTGGCATTCGGCCGGTGGGCAGGGTGGGGTCTCTTTACCCAGGTGCGCCTGCTCAAGCTCGGACTGAAGATAGTCCTTATTAACCCCTGAATCGATGTTTGACCAGGGCAGACTCTCGCTAGGCGGTATCTCCCTGTTGACATAATATCCAGCGTCAAGCGAGCACTGCTCCATTGCTCGACGCCATGAAGAGATTGTTTTTCCTTCCATTTTGACAAGCACCTGGGCGAGCCTTGCATCGCCTCTTGAGAGAATACCCTGTATAACCATCCAATTTACACTTTCCGAGGAGAACTCAATGCCCTTTGGCTTAAGGCTATTCTTAAGTAGAGAAAGGCGGCGCGTCAGAATTTCACCGCTGGTCATCGGAAGCCATTGAAATGGGGTGCCAGCCTTGGGTACAAATGGCGACACCGTGAGAGTGACTCGACTCCCTGCCTTTTTCTTGTCGATGTGTCCTTTAAGGGCAAGGGTTAACTTGATCATGTCTTCAATATCATCATCGGTCTCTGTGGGCAGGCCGATCATGAAATAGAGCTTGAGATGCTTGAAATGGTGCTCGGCGACCATGGTAGTCGCTTCGATGATGTCACTATCCGTTACGCCCTTGTTAATGACTTTGCGTAGTCTCTGTGAGCCTGCCTCAGGGGCCAGGGTGATGGTTTGCGTGCCGCTTTGCGCCAGCTCCCTGAGCACTACTGTCGGCAGGGGACAAATCCTTAAGGAACTGACAGAGATTTGTGCCCCCATGTGTTGCAGCCTAGTCACTAGTTCTTCTATCTCCGGGTGATCGGAGGGTGAAGCCCCCAAAAGACCGATTCTTTTTTCATGTTTCAGGCCGGCCTCAGCTTGGTCCAATAGATTATCTAAAGAACGATAGCGGAAGGGGCGGAAAAGATAGCCAGCAAGACAGAAGCGGCAGCCCCATCTGCAGCCACGGGTGACCTCTATAATATGCATGCCGCTAAGCTCCGTCTCCGGGGTGAGAATGACCGAAGTGGTGGCAAAATAATCGATGTCACGCACCCACTGCCGGCAGATAATCTTGCCATCATGGCGGCTGGGTATATAGATTCCGGGAATCGACGAAAGTGCTGGCAGCAATTCGTCCTTGCTCCCTTCAATTCCTTCGCTGATAACCTCAACAACTGCTGGCAAAATAGCTTCTCCTTCTCCTATGGCGAAGCAGTCGAAGAAGGGAGAAAGTGGTTCCGGGTTAGCGGTGATGCAAGCCCCACCGGCAATAACTATGGGATAGGAATCGTTGCGGTCAGCGGCAAATAGCGGGATGCCGCTAGATTTTAGAATGCTGACTACGTTGAAGTAGTCAAGCTCATAGGTGATGGAGAAGGCGAGGATGGCGAAATCGCTAAGAGGACGCTGTGATTCAATGCTTAGAAGCTCACTTGCTTTTTCATCCCAGAAGACACGCTCACAGACAATGTTATCGTGGCTATTGAGGAAGGCGTAGATTGTTTGAAAGCCAAGGTTGGACATGCCCAAATAGTATGTATTAGGGTAAATCAGGGCGATGGGGATTCTGCCACCCCAGTCCTTGAAGATGGTGCCTCGCTCTTTTAAAAGCTTTCGCCTCGCCTTTTTGTCCCACGTCGTCATTACCTTCCTATCTTCTCGTTGCCTACCAAGGTGATATCAATAGACCGCCCACAGTTGGGGCATGTTATGGTTATATTGACTGGTTGTCTCATTATTCGCTCGGCGATAGCAGTAATCATAGTGTCGAGAGCGTCTAAGCGCTGGTCCAGGAGGTCAAGACGCCCCTGCACCTGTTCCAAGCTCAACTCCTCTTCCTTGGTTTTGGCTTTCGTTTTTTGTGCCAAGTTGTTCCTCCTCTATCCTTACCCCTAAAACAATAATACAATGCCCAGGATTATCAATGCGGCTCCAATAACGGTGGAAACCCAACCTCCTGTTCTTAGCTCGCTAGGTAGGATGAAGTCTGGCCAGTAGCCCAGAAAGCTCCTCAATTCCTCACGCCGGGAAAGGACATCGCCATAGCCTTTCTGTTTATGCCTTGCCCAGAGTATAATGATTAAACCAAGCAAAATAAAAAGACCTCCAATGCCCATTACTATGTAGCTGTCGAGATTAGTCATAGTTCGATCTTCCTCCTTAACTGCATTTTGTATAGCCGCAGGCGTGGCAGATGTGACATCCCTCCTGATACACCAGCATGCCGCCACATTCTGGACACTGCCCCCCTATATTCATCACATGACCGCTTCCGCTAGAGTCGGTTATTCTGTCAGGGTTGGTTGCTGTTTCCTCGCTCTTGACATACTTCTCCAGCACACTGCCAATGGCGTCGGGACAGGAGAGCACTGAATGACCCTCTTCCCAGGCGATGGAGGGGCAGCGTATGCCTTTCAGGTTTTTCACCACTGACTCTATATTTACTCCAGACCGAAGCGCCAGGGAGATAAGCCTGGAGATAGCCTCAAGCTGTGCTGAAGCGCAACCTCCCGCTTTTCCCAGGGTGGAGAACACCTCACAAACCCCATCTGCATCGGAGTTTACCGTTACATAAATTGAGCCACAGCCAGTGGCAACCCTCTCAGTAACCCCTGTGGTGATCTTAGCTCGCCTCCTTGGTGCCCGTGTTTCGACCTTTTCCTCCTCTTCCGCCGCGATGCTTAGCACCTGCTTATCCTTGCTCCTGTCTCTATAGATGGTGATACCCTTGCAGCCTTCTTTGTAGGCTAGCATGTATGCTTGTTCTACATCCTCTCTGGTGGCGCTATGGGGGAAATTGATGGTTTTAGAGACGGCGTTGTGGGTGGAACTTTGAAAGGCGGCTTGCATCCTGATGTGCCACTCTGGGCTGATGTCATGGGCGGTGACGTAGAGCCTCTTGACTCTATCAGGGATGCCGTCTATATCCTGTATACTCCCCTGCTTGGCTATTTCCTCTATAATCTCCGCAGAGTAGAATCCCTCTCTTTTCGCAGCCTCTTCAAAGTAGGGATTCACTTCGATGAAGCGAGCACCGTCCAGTATATTGCGAACGTAGCTTAAAGCGAAGAGGGGCTCGATCCCGCTGGAGCAACCGGCGATGATGCTCAGGGTGCCTGTGGGGGCGATGGTTGTCATGGTGGCGTTCCTCACCCTAGGCTCGCCGGGTTTATCGTAATCGCTGCCTTCGAAGGCGGGGAAGATACCCCTCTCCTCAGCCAGCTCCACTGAAGCTGCGGTTGCCTTTTTTTGAATGAAGCGCATGAGGTCTTCAGCTGTCTCCAGTGCCTCCTCTGAATCATAGGGTATACCTAACTGAAACAACAAATCAGCAAACCCCATGACCCCGAGTCCGATTTTCCGTGTCTTCTTGGTTGCATCCTCTATCTCGGGCAAGGGAAATTTGTTCTTGTCAATCACGTTATCAAGGAATCTGACCGCCACCCTCACCGTCTTTTCGAGCTTTTGGTAATCAATCTCTGCGGCACCATTCTTGTATGCCACTATCCTCGCCAGATTAATGGAACCCAGATTGCATGATTCGTAGGGGAGAAGGGGTTGCTCGCCGCAGGGGTTGGTGCTCTCAATATCCCCGAGTTTTGGCGTAGGGTTATCTTGGTTTATGCGGTCCAAAAAAACTAGGCCTGGATCGCCGGTGCGCCAAGCCTGATCCACAATCTTATCGAACACCTCCTTGGCATTCAGTCTACCTACAACCTCCTTGTTACGAGGGTTTACCAGGTCATATTCGGCTCCCGCCTTAACCGCCCTCATAAAATCGTCATTTGCTGCCACCGAAAGGTTGAAGTTAGTGAGGTTGTCACCTTTCTCTTTTACAGTAATGAATTTCAGAATATCGGGGTGATTGACGTTTAAGATAGCCATATTGGCGCCACGGCGGGTGCCTCCCTGCTTGATCACATCGGTTGCGGTGTCAAAAGCTCTCATGAAGGAGACGGGGCCGCTGGCCACCCCACCTGTTGAGCCAACCATATCGCCTTCTGGACGTAATCTGGAGAATGAAAAGCCGGTGCCGCCGCCGCTCTTGTGGATGAGGGCAGTGTACTTTATCGTCTCGAAGATGGACTTGAGGGAATCATCGATGGGGAGGACGAAGCAGGCGGAGAGCTGCTGAAGCTCCCGGCCTGCATTCATAAGGGTGGGCGAGTTGGGCAGGAATTCAAGGTTCGCCATTAAGTGGTAGAATTCCTCTTCCCAGGCTTTCATGTCCGCTTCAGGATTATAGATAAGTTCGGCGGAGGCGATGTTCTGAGCCACACGGCGAAACATTTCCTCAGGCTTTTTTTCGATGAGTTGACCTTTATGATTCTTCCTTAGGTATCTCTTCTCCAAAACGGCTAATGCGGTTGAACTGAATTTGGCAGGGTCTCTTTTTGTAATGAGTGGTTCCTTTGATGTTTCTTCGTGCCTTTGTTTTCTTCTATTTGGCGTTGTAGACTGTGTAGCAATCTCCATTTGGCTCCCTTCATCTATGATGTGCTTTAGTATCTCTTGAATGACATGAGGTGTCACACGTGACTCAGGCACGGTGATCTCCATGCCGGGAAAGGTAAGGTAGGCTTGCTCTAGGCGCTGAATCGCCTCGCTTGTGAGCAGCTCCATCCGCTCTCGGTCAGATATGCCGATAGACTCGCAGTAGTGGAAAACCTGGCGTGCAATCCTACTGCGCAGGAGGTTTTCCGATCCGGAACTTTCAGTCACTTTTCTCTCTCCCATGGTTGCTCGTTGCTTTCCTACCAAATCTGCCGGTGACACTATCGATTTCTTCGTTTGAAAAGAGGGAGAGCTGGGTTGTATCATTATGACTGGAGCCGATCCTGACATAGGCCTCCGCTTCTTGTTTTACCTCCTCAATGTCGGCGAAGTCCCGGTATACGCTGGCAAAGCGAATGTAGGCGATACCATCAAGCTGGCGCAATCGCTCCATCACCATGTCCCCAATAGCAGGGCTGTTCACTTCCCCTTTACCTAATTTATGAAGCTGAGCCTCAATGTCATCCACCATTTGCTCAACGGTTTCCTGGGATACAGGGCGCTTGGTACAGGCTTTGCGGATCCCGGAGATCAGCTTCTCACGGCTGAACTCCTCTCGCCGTCCATCTTTCTTGATTACCAGCAGTGTGGCCCTCTGAGGTCGCTCATAGGTGGTGAAACGGGAGCCACACTCAAGGCACTCGCGGCGACGGCGGACTGCCTCATTCACATCGCGGGAATCAATAACCTTTGAATCGTTATAACCGCAATAAGGACATCTCATAGCTTTACTACCCAATATATAGCGTAGGTAAATAATATTACCACAATATATAGTAATTGTCAATAGTTACACCACACCATTATTAAGGTCCTATGATTTTGTCCTTGTCTATTTTTTGTGAGAAGATGGAACCTTATGAAATATAGCGGGTGCTGATATTGAGCGTCAAAGAGAAGAAGAAGAAACCGACATGCAAGAAAGCACAAGAGGGCCGCAGGCTGATATTTATCAGCCTACGACCCTATGATTGTCCCGGTCACCCGGGATATTAGACACCTAAACGCGAACGCAGGCTTTGCTTGGGTGCAGCAGCCTCCGCTGTTTGTCTTCTCGCTGTGGGACGGCGCAGGAAAGTGGGAATATCCAACTCGTGCTCGCTATCCGCTCCCTCAAGGAGATGGCGCAGTTCTTCATCTTTGCGTATCCTTGGGCCATCGCCTTTCACCGAGGTGAAGCCTGTGCAGATAAGAGTGATCCTTACATCAGCATCCATATGGGGGTCAAACACGACGCCGAAGATGATATTGGCATTGGGGTCAACTGCCTCTCGGATGACCTGGGCGGCTTCATTGACCTCGAAGAGAGTGAGATTGTCTCCGCCGGCAATATTGAATAGTACACCGGTTGACCCCTCTACGGAGAAGACATCGAGCAGAGGACTGTCGAGTGCAGCTTTAGCGGCGTTGGCAGCACGATTCTGCCCGCTGCCTGTCCCAATGGACATCCAGGCAGGGCCAGCATCTTTCATCACCGCCTTGACATCGGCGAAGTCCAGGTTGATCATCCCGGGCACTGTAATAACCTCGGCGATGGCCTGAACACCATGTCTCAACGCATCATCCGCCATCCTGAAGGCATTGCCTACCGCAGTCTTGTTATCACAGAGACTCAGCAAACGATCATTGGGGATGATTATCAGGGTGTCTACCTTACCGAGAACCCGTTCGATGCCTTCCTCAGCCACCTGGGATCGATGGGCCCCTTCAAACGCGAAGGGTTTGGTGACTACGGCGATGGTCAAGGCTCCTGCTTCTTTGGACACCTCCGCCACGAAAGGCATTGCGCCAGTACCTGTACCACCACCCATACCGGCTGCCAGGAACACCATATCAGCGTCGCTGATGCATTCCTTAATCTCATCGCGGCTCTGTTCTGCCGCCTTAGCCCCGGCGATATGGTCACCACCAACACCTAGCCCTTTTGTCATCTTCTCCCCGATCTGAATCCGAGTAGGTGCTTCGGTAAGCAGTAATGCTTGGGCGTCAGTGTTCACTCCTATGAAGTCTACCCCTTGAATATCCTCTTGGACCATGCGTGTGACGGCATTGCAGCCACCTCCACCAAGGCCGATGACTTTAATCTTCGCTGGGTTGGGAGCAAAGCTTGTTTTTGCCATTTCTACCTCCTTTATTACTCTACCTGACTATTCTTTTTAAGCGGGACATGAAACGTTTGAAGACTCCGCCAAACGACCCGGTTTGCCACGTGTTTTGGCTATCGTGCCCGCTAGAACCCCAGAGCAAGAGACCAACACCGGTGGCATGGGCAGGGTCAGGGAGGACATCAGCGAGCCCGTATACGCCCGTCGGTATCCCTACCCGAGCCGGTAGGCCAAGCACATCTTCTGCAAGGACGTCCACCCCCATCAGGTTCGAGCTGCCCCCAGTGAGCACTAAACCAGCGGGCACGTCTTTGACATAATCCGAGCCAGGTATCTCTAAAGCAATCAGCTTTAGGATTTCCTCGATTCGTGCCTTGATGATCTCAGACAGTTCTTGGTAGGGGATACTGAAGCCGTTCTCTATCCTTAGGGTAGGTTGCTCCTTCTCCTGACCATTATGGATGGGGATTACACTGCCGTACTTCTTCTTCATCTCCTCTGCCACGTCGAAGGGCAATCCCAACCCGATAGCTATATCCCTGGTAATCTGGTAACCTGCTACCGGGAGAATGGCAGTGTGCCATATGCTGCCATCCTTGAAGATGGCAACGTCTGTGGTACCGCCGCCAATATCGGCTAACACCACACCGGCATCTCTCTCATCTAGTCTGAGCACCGACTCGCCACTGGCCAGAGGTTCCAGAACCAGGTCTTCAATGTCGATGCCTACACCGCGAATGCACTTGACCAGATTCTGCACAGATGCTACAGCGGCGGTGATGATGTGGGTTTCTACATCTAGCCTGAAGGCATGCATGCCTACCGGATCCATCACCCCTTCTTGACCGTCGATAGCATAACCTCTGGGTATGACGTGGAGCAATTTCCTGTCGGCGGGAACGTTAACAGTGCGTGCGGCTCGCATCACTCGCCTTAAGTCGTCGCTGCGCACCAGCTTGTCGCTGCGATTGATAGAAACGACACCACGCTTATTGAGCGAGTTGACATGCCTGCCAGTGACGCCCACATAGGCCGAATCCATTTTGATCCCGCTGGCTTGCTCTGCCCTCCTCACCGACACCTGAATTGACCGCTTGGACTCAGCGATATTCACTACAAGACCTTTGTGCAGTCCCCTGGAGGGGGCGATGCCAACCCCCAGAATCTGAAGGTCACGTCCATGGCCTGCCTTAGCCATGATGCTGCACACTTTGGTTGTGCCTACATCAATACAAGAGACGATTTCGTTCTTAGTCATTTATATTCTCCTTTCAGATAAATTTTTGCGGCTTTTGGCATAGCGTTCATCGCATCATGTACACCTCCTTTGGCCTTTTGGCCAATCTCCCAAAAGGGCCGGGCAGTGTCGCTGTCCATAGTCTTGGGCTCGACGAAGATTATCCTTCCGTTAGGGCTCTAATCTCCCTACTGGGCAGGACACTGCCCGTCGTACCCTTATAAGGATAAGCGCCTCATAAGAGACGCTAAATACGCTCAGCAATCCTCATTCTGGAGCTGCGACTACGGGGATTGGCCAGAACCTCCGATGGCGAAGGTGTGACAACTTTTTTTGTGATTAACTTAAAGGTAGCTTTGTGACCACATACGCAAACAGGTGTCCGTGGGGGGCAAATGCAATCCTTCGATTCCTGTCTCATGTAATCTTTGACCAGGCGGTCCTCCAATGAGTGGAAACTAATCACTACAAGTCTGCCTCCCAAACAAAGGATGTTAGCTACCTGCTTTAGTGCAGCCTCAAGACGCTGTAGTTCCTGATTCACAACGATGCGTAATGCCTGAAAGGTTTTCGTTGCCGGGTGAATCTTGCCCCGGAAACCAACGCTGCGTTGTACTACAGCAGCCAGCCGGAGCGTTGTATTTATGGGGCGATTCGCTACGATTGACCTTGCTATTTGCTTGCTTCTGTGCTCTTCACCATACTTTTCAATAATTGCGGCGAGCTCCGCTTCGGGAAACGTATTAACGATAGTTGCTGCGCTGAGCTCCTGAGAAGGACTGAAACGCATGTCCAGTGGGGAGTCATGCTGGAAGCTGAAGCCACGGCTCGTGTCGGTGAGTTGCAGAGATGACATTCCCAAATCAAACAGGACGCCGTGGACTGGATGGAAGCCTGAGTCGGAACAAATCCGCTCCAGGTTTTCGAAGTTTTCGTTGATTAGGATAGCATTTTCCCCATAGGGTTGAAGTGTTTTCCTTGCTACCTCAATTGCTTGTGGGTCAATATCGATGCCCAAGAGTTGCGCTCCTTTTTCCAGGATAGCAGCGGCGTGACCTCCCTCGCCAACTGTGCAGTCGATGAATGTTCTCCCAGGTTGCACCTGGAGGGCTTCGATGGTTTCATTGAGAAGAACAGGTATATGAATAGACTGCTGATTCATTCGCGCTTCTCCATCCGTTCTACAAGTTGCCAGGCTTGCTTGCTGATTTCTGCTTGTTCCTGCTCCCAGGCATCCTTATTCCAGATCTCAAGGCGGGTATTTGCGCCGATTATAACTGCAACCTCCTTGATTCCCGCATAATCGCGGAGCTTCGGCGGCAGGAGAATTCTTCCCTGATCGTCAAGTTCGAGGCTGAATGCGTTGCCAAAGATAAACCGTTCCAAGCTGCGCTGTTTCTCTGGGGCGATCGGCGTGCCACTGAATTGCCTGGCGATCTCTTCCCATATTGGTAGGGGATACGCGATGATGCAGCGCTCAAAACCTCGGGCAAGCACAAGTCCCTTCGAGAATTCTCCACGGAACTTGGGAGGGATAGGCACCCTGCCTTTGGCGTCGATTTTATATTCGTACTCGCCCAGCATGCTTATTTAATCCACAAAAGTTTCTACTACTACCCATTTTAATCCACATTTCCCCACAATCTACCACACAATTCCACTTTTGTCAATACCCTTTGGCTGGAATTTTCGAAATTCGTTGGATCTTTTCACCCAGATTCGTTTGTGGTAGGATGGCGAAGTCTTACATCGGATTGATAAGGAATGTTTACCGCAGGCATACTTACCATTAGCGATAAAGGCTCGCGAGGCGAGCGGGAGGACGAGAGCGGCACAGCAATTAAGAACATGCTTGCCACTATGGATGCCCGTCTGGTAAAATATGATATTGTCCCCGATGAGAGGGAAGTCATCTCAGGGAGGCTCGAGGAGTGGGTAGATAAGGGGGGAATAGACCTCATTGTTACCACCGGGGGCACGGGATTATCCCCGCGCGATGTTACTCCAGAGGCGACCCTTGCAGTAGTGGAAAGGATGGCGCCCGGGTTCGCCGAGGCGATGAGGGCTGAGGGTCTTAAGAAGACACCAATGGCAATGCTCAGTCGCGCAGTGGCCGGCATTCGGGGCAGAAGTTTGATAATCAACCTCCCCGGCAGCCCGACAGGGGTGCGCGATAGCCTTGAGGCGATTTTGCCCGCTCTGCCCCATGCTATAGAGGTGCTGAGGGGTGAGGTTGCGGAGTGTGGGGAGAGCAAAGGAGCGAGGTAACCGATTGCGCCGAGGAACGGGGAGCTTGAATGCGTATTCACATATTGACCCTTTTCCCCAATATGCTAAGCGGGCCTTTCAGCGAGAGCATCATCAAGCGGGCCGTCGATCGCGGCTTGGTGGAGATTGCTCTTTACAATATTCGGGACTACACATCGGATAGGCATCACGTGGTAGATGACTATCCTTATGGGGGTGGCCAGGGGATGGTGCTGAAGCCAGAGCCCATCTTCGCTGCCGTGGAGTCGATAAATGGTAAATCTGAGGTACCTGTGATCTTGCTCACACCGCAGGGCCGGCTTTTCAACCAGATGGTTGCTGAGGAACTAGCTAGATATGGGGAAATGATTCTCATTTGTGGTCACTACGAGGGGGTGGATGAGCGGGTGCGGGAGCACTTGGTCACGGACGAGGTAAGCATTGGGGACTATGTCCTGAGCGGTGGGGAACTCGCTGCCATGGTGATAGTAGATGCTGTGGTTCGGCAATTGCCCGGCGCCCTGGGTGCGGAGGAGGCAGTGGGACAGGACTCCCACTCAAGCGGGCTATTGGAGTACCCGCAGTATACTCGCCCGCGGGTTTTTCAAGGGTGGGAAGTGCCATATGTTTTACTTTCAGGGAATCACGCTGAAGTTGATAGATGGCGGAGGGAGCAATCTATCATACGCACTCTTAGGCGGCGCCCCGATCTTCTTGAGAAGGCAGACCTTTCTCGAGAAGAGAGAATACTTTTGGAGAGGATGAAAAGAGGGGAAGAATAAATGGACATCGATACGCTAATTCCAGTTGAGCCCAATCCCAATATCCCTACTATTAGCCCGGGTGATACGGTGAAGGTGAGCATCCGTGTTGTGGAGGGGGAGCGGGTGCGCTCTCAGGTATTCCAGGGGGTGGTGATAAGGGTTAGGAGAGGCAGTGCCAATGCCAATGCTAATTTCACGGTAAGGCGAATTGCCTATGGTGTAGGCGTGGAACGAACCTTCTTTCTTCACTCTCCATCCGTAGAAAAGGTGGAGGTGATGAGGCACGGTAAAGTGCGTCGAGCCAAGCTCTACTACCTGCGCGATCTCACCACCAAGAAAGCGAGACTGAAAGAGAAAAGGCCGAAAGAAGAGCGCAACAGCGCTTAGAATAGCCGTATAATAACATAGGATAGAGGGCGAGGGCACAGACACCTTTTTATGACCTCGTCTTCTTGTTTAGGGGAAAAGGGGATGAACTACGCAGAGATAGCGGTTAATTCCCCAGGGGCACAGCGGCGAACCTTCTGCTACGCTGTGCCCCTTGATATAAAGGTGGGTCACGCGGTTTGGGCTCCTTTTGGACCGAGGGTGGTACAGGGCATCGTCTTCCAGTTGACAGAATTTCCTTCGGTGGAGGAGACAAAGGAAATCGTGGGTCTCATCGATCCCCGTCCGATACTCTCTCCAGCCCAGATTGAGCTGGCACGCTGGATTAGCGAGCATTATCTTACGCCACTTTTCGATGCCGCTGCGCTAATGATGCCCCCTGGCTTTGAGCGCAGGATGATAACCTTTGTCCATGCGCTCATCGCTGCCTCGGAGATGGACGATTCTTCGCTTAATGCTCATCAAAGGACATTGCTAAACCTCCTCAGGAGAAAAGAGAAAGTAGCGGTGGCAGAGGTGGAGAAGGTTTTGGGCAGAAAAGAGGCAAGGGCTGCTATCGGTCAACTCGTTCGAAGAAGTCTGGTGACCAAAACCCACGAACTGGAGAGGGTTAAGGTAAGGCCGAAGATGTTGGCCTACATTCGTCTAACTGTTGGGTCAGACGAGGCACAGCAGGAGGCTGAGCGCCTCCTTGGGATGAGGAGAGCTCTTAAGCAAGCTAAGCTACTGGAGTATCTGATGGCAGAATCCCGCCCCATTCCTCTCTCTGAAGCGAAGCAGCATGTCGGCTGCACTAATGCGGTGGTGAACGCGTTAAGGAGGAGAGGCATAGTCACTGTCGAGCAGGTTCAGGTATATCGCGACCCCTTGGCTCACCGCCGCTTTCCTCTCCTACCCGCTCCCACACTTACCTCAGCGCAAGAGGCAGTCTGGCAACAGGTCCGGGCTGCTATGGTCCGGCTTGCCAGAGGCGCTAATCTTGAACCGCATGTTTTCCTGCTTCATGGGGTCACAGGTAGCGGGAAGACAGAAGTCTATCTCCGTGCTCTGGAGCAGGCGATCTCTTTAGGTAAGCGGGCTGTCGTCCTTGTCCCTGAGATCGCTCTCACACCACAGACTATCGATCGTTTTGCCTCTCGTTTTCCCGGTAGGGTTGCGGTGCTGCATAGTAAGCTGTCGGTAGGAGAGCAGTTCGATGAGTGGTGGCGTATTAAGGAAGGTGGATTCGACGTGGTCATTGGCTCTCGAGGGGCGATCTTTGCTCCCCAGCCTGATCTGGGGCTCATTGTCATCGATGAGGAACACGAATGGACATATAAGCAGCAGGAGCAATCGCCACGCTACCATGCACGCGATGTAGCTATCAAGCTGGCGCAGCTTACTGGCTCAGTGGTCATCTTGGGCAGCGCTACACCAGATGTCGTCAATTACTTTAAGAGCAAAGCAGGCGATTATCGACTCTTGGAGCTTCCTGAGCGCATTGATAAGACAGAGGAAAAAGAGTATGCCTATCTTCCAAAGGTGGAGATTATCGACCTAAGGGAGGAGTTGAAGGCTGGGAATAGGAGCATTTTCAGCAGATCGCTTGCTGTGTGCATGGAAAAGGCGCTGGCAGCTAAGGAACAGGTAATCCTATTCTTGAATCGGAGAGGCACTGCTACCTTCGTGCAGTGTCGCAATTGTGGCTACGTACTTCGTTGCAAGAGATGCGATGTCGCGCTGACATACCACTCAGCGGCAGAGGACCTTATCTGCCACCAGTGCAATTCTCACATGGCAGTTCCCAAAGTTTGCCCTAAGTGTGGCAGCAAGGGGATAAAATTTCTGGGCATCGGCACCCAGAAGGTGATGGAGGAGGCGGCTCTTGCTTTCCCCAATGCGACTCTATTGCGGTGGGATCGCGATGTCACTAGAGGTAAACATTCCCATGAGGACATCCTCGATAGGTTCCTGGCACACGAGGCCGATGTGCTCGTTGGCACTCAAATGATCGCCAAGGGTTTGGAACTCCCTTTGGTTACCTTGGTGGGGGTTGTCAATGCTGACGTTAGCCTTTACCTGCCCGATTTTCGAGCCTCCGAGCGCACCTTCCAGATTCTCAGTCAAGTTGCTGGGAGAGCGGGGCGGGGGATTCTGGAAGGACATGTAATCATGCAGAGCTATAACCCTAACCACTATGCCATCGTAGCTGCCTCAAAACATGACTATTCTTCCTTCTATGAGCAGGAGATCTCTTTGCGGCGACAGTATGAAAACCCTCCTTTCAGCCGGTTGGCACGTCTCATTTACAATCACTCCAATAATGGCATTTGCCAAAAAGAGGCGCAGAGGATGCACCAGCGCCTCAAAGAGGAAAGGGATTCGTGGGGTATGGACGTTTCCCTTCTTGGGCCAACCCCAGCCTTCGTCCAGCGGGTTCGCGGCCGTTACCGCTGGCAGATTATCATTCGGGGCACTGACCCCGTTCGCCTTCTGGCTGAAGTTCCGATTCCCCAAGGATGGATCGTCGACATCGATCCGGTTAGCCTTCTTTGACAATAAGGTGTTTCCTCCACTATAATCTTAAGTGCCTTCCAGTTGGCGAATAGTATTGGTTAAAGGTTAGATGGCAGTCCGTCCTATTGTTACTCACCCTAACCCATTGCTTCACCAGAAATCAAAGCGTGTACGGAATGTTGATGAGGCGATACACCGGCTCATCGATGATATGGTGGATACAATGCATCAAGCCCAGGGTGTTGGGCTGGCGGCGCCTCAGATCGGAGTTCTCCTGCGGGTGATCGTGATCGAGCTGCCGGGGGAGGAAGTCTTGGCTTTGGTAAATCCTGAAATTGTTAGGAGGTCTGGGGAGCGCCTGGTTGAGGAGGGATGTCTTTGTGTTCCTGGTTATCGAGGAGAGATCAAGCGCTCGGAAAAGGTTACAGCGAAAGGGCTTGACTGGCAGGGGAAGGAGGTTCGTATCAAAGCGGAAGGGCTCCTCGCTCAGGCACTGGAGCACGAAACCGATCATCTCAGGGGTGTATTATACATTGACCATTTGGAGAGTATAGATAAGCTATACCGGCTGGGAGAGGAGACTGAAACACCCGAGATATAGGAATTGTGAACTTTGAAAATCAGGGCTCAACAGACACTTTCCATGAAGCCCTGCTTTTTTTGAGATTGCTCGAGAGGTTCGGTTGGGAAAGTCAATTGAGAAGAGTGCAAAATTTGTTTGTCGATACGGAGGTATCTCAAGTTCTATTAAGGTTGAGGGAGATTTTTAGGGAACGCTCCATCGATTGCTACCTCGTCGGTGGGTTTGTTCGTGATGCCATAATGAGGCGTGCCACCGGTGATGTTGATGTCGTCGTTGGGACCAGCGCTATGGATGTGGCCCGAGATGTTTCAGGCATCATAGGTGGCAAGTACATTCCCTTGGACGAGCCACACCAAATAGCGAGGGTCATTGTCCCGGGTAGGAAGCATTTTCACCTCGACTTTGCTACCATCCGAGGTAATATTGAAGAGGACCTCACCAATAGGGATTTCACTATAAACACGGTTGCGGTAAACCTACAGGAAATAGCTAGCCCTGTTATTACCTTTGTCGATCCTTTTGGAGGCCGAGATGACATTGAGGGCAGACAGGTGCGTGCCGTCAGTGAGGCGGTGTTGCAGGAAGACCCACTGCGACTTATGCGTGGACCTCGCTTGGCAGCCGAACTGGGTTTCTCCATCGAAAGCGAGACCAAAACCCTGATTGAGCGTAATCACCAGCTTGTCACCAGTGTCGCCGCTGAGAGAGTGCGCGATGAACTCTGTCGCCTTCTAGCCGTTCCAGGGGCTGCTGAGTCGCTTCGCTTGCTCGACGAACTCGGGTTGTTAATGATGATTATCCCTGAACTGGCTGCTACCAAGGGGGCGCAGCAGCCGAAGGAGCACTTTTGGGATGTTTTTGAGCATTCTATTGAGACGGTTGCTGCTATAGAGTTCGTGCTAAGGGTAGATAGCGCGACTTATTGGGATAACGAACTGTTAGCTTTTGTTCCCTGGTCCAAGGCGCTGGTCGAGCACTTTGAGGAGGAGGTATCCGTCGGACATACGAGGAGGATGCTTCTCAAGCTTGCTGGGCTGCTCCACGATATTGCCAAGCCTCAGACCACGTCAATCGAGGAAAACGGCAGGATGCGCTTCTTTGGACATGCCCAGGAGGGAGCATGTGTTGTTGAGGGCATAATGAAGCGAATGAGGGTCGGCGCTCGCGAGACGGATATGGTAAGCAAGATGGTCGAGCACCATATGCGCCCGGGGCAAATGGGAGGAGAAATGCCATCCCGTCGTGCCATTTATCGCTATTTCAGGGACACCGGGGATGTGGGTATTGAGACCATCTTCCTCAATTTAGCCGACCATCTAGCAGCAAGAGGACCCTATTTAGAGTTGGAAGAGTGGAGGGAGCATGCCAAGAGCCTGGCATACGTGCTTGAGGAGCGTTTCAGGGAAGAGAGCGTCGTTGCACTGCCAAAGCTAATCAGTGGGCACGACCTTATAGACATCTACGGCATGACGCCGGGGCCTCAAATTGGCGAGCTTCTGGAAGCGGTGCGCGAGGCGCAGGCGGATGGGGAGGTCTCCACCAGGGAAGAGGCGCTCTCTTTTATCCAAAGGCGCATCATGGCGGGGAATAAAAGTTGATATAATCTGGGGTGGTCTGAAGAAAAAATGAGCAGAAGGCAAATCCTGACGCTGTTAATCATAATTGCGATTGCAGCCTTCTCCGTATCAGCACTTGCGACCAACATCGGTGGGCGTGAGGGGTTAGTGCTGGGGCTGGACCTCGCTGGTGGCACTAACCTTGTATATGAGGCGGATTTTACCGGTCTTGAGGAGGGTAGCAAGGCAGATAGCCTTAAAGGGGCCAAGGATATCATAGAGAGGCGAATTAATGCTTATGGGGTCTCTGAGGCGATTGTTCAAATAGTAGGCGGTGACCGTATCTCGGTCCAGCTACCTGGGGTTGGCAACATTACAGAGGCCGAAGAACTGGTGGGCAGGACCGCAGAACTCGTTTTTCGTGAGCAGGCTACTAGTGGCAGTACCTTCCTCGCGGCACCGGTAAATGTGGGGGATACTCAGATTACCGTTGTCGATGTCACAGGGGTCGGTATTGAGAACATCGTCGTGGTAGGCTCTATGGATTCGCCTGAGGCCGAGGCTAAGACGGTGAAGACTGTGGACGGAGCCAACGGAGCCAACAATACTATCACTGTGGACTCCCCCTTCGAATATGGTCATGCACTCGATGAACCGGTTACAAATGTTTGGATCCCAGCTACAGGAACCATTGAAGGCGAGGAGATGCTGCTAACTGGCAAGCATCTCAAGCCGAACTGCTTCGTCGATATCAATCAGCAAACCAACGAGCCCTTGGTGCGCTTCGAGTGGGATGATGTGGGGGCGAAGCTCTTCTCGCAGATCACAGGACGACTCATCGGGGAACCTCTGGGCATATTCCTCGATAATATGCTTATCTCGGCACCAACGGTTCAAGCTCAGATAGGTGCCAGTGGCGTTATAGAGGGGCTGAATATCGGCGAGGCAGAGATGCTGGCGATCCAGCTTAACGCAGGTGCGTTGCCGCTTCCTCTTGGACACTGGGAGGATGGCATTTTCTATTCTGGTCCCGCAGCAAGCCGCACCGTTGATGCTACCCTTGGCGCTGACTCCATCCGCATGAGTTTGATAGCTGGGGTAGTCGGAGTGTTGCTGCTTTTGCTCTTCATGATCATTTACTATCGCCTGTCTGGCGGTTTAGCGTGTATTGCCCTGGCCATCTATGCCGTCGTGATGCTTATGATATTTAAGATGGTGCCGGTTACCCTTACCCTGGCGGGGATTGCGGCTTTCATTCTCTCTTTAGGGATAGCCGTAGATGCCAATGTTCTCATTTTCGAAAGGATGAAGGAGGAGATAAGGGGAGGGAAGGCCCTGAGGGCGGCTATCGAATCGGGGTTCAGTCGTGCTTGGCCCGCCATTCGCGATAGCAATATCTCCACCCTTATTACTTGTGCCATCCTCTACTGGTTTGGGAGCAGAATGTTTGGCGGTGCCATGGTGATGGGGTTTGCTCTGACGTTAGGTATTGGGGTATTGGTAAGCATGTTAACCGCTATCATTGTTACCAGAACTTTTTTGCGCATCACTGCATTAACCTCAGTAGCAAGAAAGGTATCGCTCTTTCGACCATGACGATGAGGGAGAAAAAGGTTGTTTGATTTTGTTGGAAAAAGACGCTGGTTTTTCGTCATATCGGGGATAATCATCCTTATCGGGCTAGTCTCTATGCTCTACTCTACCATTGCCTTTGGCTCCCCTGTCAAACTGGGTATCGATTTCAGCAGTGGCTGGACAATGACGGTAAGATTTGAGCAGCAAGTGGAGCAGGCGGCGCTTCGTGAGGAAATGGCGCTTCTGGGTTATAGCGATGCCGTCATTCAGAGAGTTATCGACGAAGAGAATACTTTCCTCATTCGAACAGGAGTGCTTACATCGTCTGAGAGAGCTCAGGTGGAGGAGGCACTGGGCGCTCAGTTCGGAGACTTCGATATTCGAGATTCGGCATTAGCTGACGAAACCGTATCCGGTGAAACCACCAATGTCGCTATGATCGCTGTTGTTGTCGCCTCTATTGGTATCCTCATCTATGTAACCTGGGCCTTTCGCAAGATGATGAAGTCCTTGCGCTTAGGTGTCTGCGCCATCATTGCTCTTCTCCACGACGTTCTTATTGTGCTGGGTATTTTCTCGCTTCTGGGCGTGTTCTTCGCTATAGAGATCGATGCTATGTTCATTACCGGCATTCTCACCGTCATTGGGTACAGTGTAAATGACACTATTGTTGTCTTCGATCGTATCAGGGAGAACATGGCTAAGAGGACCGGCAGCCCTATCGAAAGCATAGTGAACAAAAGTATTACAGAGACCATGCCTCGCTCTCTGAACACCAGCTTAACCACCTTATTCGTCCTGCTGGCTCTCTTCCTTTTCGGTGGGGCAACCATCCACAACTTTATCCTCGTCCTTTTAATCGGCGTCATCACTGGCACCTACAGTTCGATCTGCATTGCCAGCCAGTTGCTCGTCGTCTGGGAGCGTGGTGGGCTTAGCAGGTTCTTTGGACCTTTCAGGCGCATGCTGCCCAGGCGAGCACCTGCCGGGGCCTAATAAGTGTATGGAGAACCTCAGCCTCTATATTCATATCCCTTTCTGTCAATCGAAATGCCACTATTGCAGCTTTAATTCCTATAGTGGTATGAATTGGCTGATACCAGAATATGTGGAAGCCCTTATCAAGGAAATACGCTGTTGGGAGTATGGCGGAACAGTTGATACCATATACCTTGGCGGGGGCACGCCAACGATGCTCGACGGTCAGCATCTCGGCATCATCCTTGAAGCTTGCGGTCATGCCTTTGCTGTAGCTCCTCACGCGGAGATAACCATTGAGGCCAACCCGGACACCATTAGTGAGCCCTTTCTTCGTCAGCTACGAGCCCTGGGAGTAAACAGATTGAGCCTTGGGGTGCAAAGTTTTGATGATAGGAGGCTCAAGGAGCTTGGTCGTCGCCATTCCGCCAGCAAAGCCCTGGAGGCCTTTGGGCTGGCAAGGACGGTTTTTAATAACATAAACATAGACCTGCTTTATGCTTTGCCCAACCAAACCCTTGAGGAATGGCATCAGGTTCTGGAAAAAGCGCTCGGCCTTGAGCTTGAGCACATATCCCTCTATCCCCTGACTGTAGAGGAGGGCACCCTTTTGTCACAGGAGATCGCCTCGGGCAGGGTGATTAGGCCAGACCCCGACCTCGCTGCAGAGATGTTCCTTCTTGCTGAGACAATGCTTAGTGATTATGACCACTACGAGATATCTAACTGGGCCAAACCGGGGGAAAAATGTCGACACAATCTGACCTACTGGAAGAATCTCCCCTATCTTGGTTTTGGTGCTGGGGCTCATTCCTTTTTTGAGCGCCGTCGTTTCTCCAACCTCCTTTCGCCCATAGAATACGTTCAACGGTTGAGCGAGGCGGATTCTCCTATTGGGCAGGAGGAGTATATCGGCGAGGCGCTGGAGATGGCGGAGACTATGATACTAGGGTTGAGGCTCAGGGAAGGAGTTAATCTTGTGGAGTTTTCCAATCGCTTCAACAGGGATGCTGCTTCTGTCTACGGGGATGAAATCGATGAACTGGTGAGTCTTGGACTGCTCCATAACGATGGCAGCAACATCCGCCTCACTCAAAGGGGGAGGCTCCTGGGGAACCAGGTCTTTCTACGCTTTCTTCCTTAACCTAGCTGGTGCGTCTCCTTTATTGCTTGGAGAATTGCGTCGATAGGCGGCGCCTCCCTCCCTGCAGTGGGTTTTCCAAGAGGATCGACGATATCGGGGTTTCCTGAGAGTACATCAAGGGTTGCCTTTATCGATGAGGCAAGCGCTTCGTAGAGATAGCCTCCCTCCAGGGTGAAAACGAGTCTACCTTCGCAAAGCTTATCGGCAAGCATTTTCAATATCCGCACCATCTCTGCGAAACCGGTGACGCTTACCTGCATCAATGATATTTGGTCTCCCCAGTGGGCGTCATAGCCGGCTGAGACCATTATGAATTGGGGTTGAAAGCGACTCGCTACAGGAATAAGAATCTCCTCAAATACCCGCAGGTATTCCTTATCGCCACACCAGGGGGGTAGAGGAACATTTACCGTAGTGCCTTTTCCTTCTCCAGCCCCTATCTCATCGATGCGGCCACTCCCAGGATAAAAGGGATACTGGTGAGTGGAGAAGTAGAGAACACGTGGGTCTTCATAAAAGGTGTCCTGGGTACCATTGCCATGATGCACGTCGAAGTCAACGATAAGGATACGCTCAAGGTGGTGGTTATCTATAGAGTGCTTGACGGCTATAGCGATATTATTAAACAAACAGAACCCATGACCATCTTCGGACGTAGCATGGTGGCCTGGTGGTCTAACCAAGGCAAATGCGCTTTCTACTTCGCCTTTCATCACCGCATCAACAGCATTGACCAAGCCCCCAGCGGCATGGAGCGCTACATCATAGGAAGCTGGAGAGACTACGGTATCGGCATCAATCCCACCGCCTCCCATTCTGGCAAGAGATTCTACCTGTGAGATGTAGCTCTTGGAATGCACTTTCGCCAACTCATCTACTGTGGCAGCACGGGGTGGAATTGGAATGACCTGTTCCATCGCGTTAGACTTCTCCAGTAGGTTGATGACATTCAGCAGCCGTCCAGCATTCTCTGGGTGTTGTCCCGTATCGTGTTGAAGATAAATGGGGTCATAGACCAATCCTACGGTCACAATCGCTCCCTCCTGTTTTTAAGAAGGCTGTTTGATTCTAATTCCTCATTCGGTTTTACGGATGTTTCACACTCCAAATTTCCGTAACACGACTCTTCAGGATCGCCTTAAGCGAGGCTAAAGCCTCGCGCTACATTTTTAAACAGCCTCGTTTGAATAGTACCAGACTCAGCTTCACCAGGCAATGGTGGCTGATCTTGTCCAGGCATAAGGGGAATTCCCTCTAAGCATTGCGAAGCCCTTCTCTGGTGTGGAGGGGGAGAGTATACAGGTGGTCTGGGGGTGTCACCGCTTTACTTATCATTGGGGGGCGTCAGCGACGAAGCAATCTCGGGGAGCGCATTGAACGGAGAACGTGATTGAGATTATTATGTAGATTTTCCCGTTATAGACTCGATTAAGGCTATTTCAAAATTTTTCTTTAATAGGCTTGGGTAGCCTAGAGCATCTGCTCTAGGCATGGTTGTAGCCCTTCCGTTGAAGGGCTACAACCTACCCCGTTCCCTCTGATAGAATTCAAGGGAATGCAGTTGCTTTGTCCGGAATTAGAGAGACAATTCAAGAGAAATGGTGTATGTCACTAGTGTTGTGGACGAGTACGGTGGATTGCTAGGAAAAGGCTGCTATGCTATACTCGTGGCTGGTGGTAGGAGGGTAAAATGCCTGAAGAGAAAGAGATCCCTGAATTCTACTCAGACCAATTTATGGTCAGCGGAGGGCCCTATGGTATAGTGCTTAACTTCAAGGAAAGCCCTCCTGAACCTGGCCCAGGAAAGGTCCCTACAACAGTGGCTAGAGTTCGGATGAGTTATGAGCTTATTAAGACGATGACATTCGTTCTTTGCCGCCATATAAAAAAGATAGAGAAGGATACGGGGGTTTCCTATCCCATCTCCACCAAGGTTCTTTCAGACCTTGGCGTTGGCGTTGAAGATTGGGAATCATTTTGGAAATCGCCGCCTGAATTTCGAGGGTAGCGCTTTATACAAACATCGCTAGAGAAGCATTATTCCCGATCGAGGAGGCAGTAGATGCCCCTGGACATGGCAAAAGTAGCAGCACGGATCGAAGGTTTGACGGCGAAGATCGGGGCGGAGGAAAAGCAGAGAGGAATGCTTCTCAGATACTCTCTCCAACTCCTCCAATCCGTCGATATTGAACCGTTAAAGGATAAGATTGCTGCCAGCAACACTACTTGGCTTGTCGCTGGACTGACAAGTGGGCTGGCGCAGCACTACGAGGCACCGGCTTGTCCCGCAGAGTTCACCGTCCTTGCTACCGATGGTTCCCAAATCGATATTGACCGTCATAGCTCGGTGAGATGCTCCCTGATAAATATTGGCAGCGTAACCCTCCAATATGGGAGGAACCCCGATGCCTTGCTTTCCAGTGATGCGTCTCTCTTTTTTGGTGATGACCTGGTGATCAAAGGCCCCGCTGGTAGGGTGCAGCCAATAGAAGGGGCACTACTCGGGGTCAAGCGAAGCGTTGAGGAGTTACGCATCCTGACAAGACTTGCTCAAGAGATTCCTTGCGAGAGGCCGACCATTGCTCTCATTGATGGTTCGCTTATCCTGTGGGGGCTGGCAGCAAGGGACTTCGAGGGGACCAGAAGCTACGTTAGAGAAGAGGTGTTGGACCGCGGTTATCTTGACGCACTTGACCGGATGAAACACGACGGCGAGAGTAAAATACTTGCCCTTGCCAGCTACATCAGCTACCCGCGCAGCACCGACGTGGTAAATGCCCTAAGAGTCGCCATCTGTCCGCATGAACCGGCTGACTGCGACCATTATTGCTCGCAGGATGGTCAAAGGGAGTGCGACGCCGTCGCTGGTATCAGGGATTCCGACCTTTTTCAAACGCTTCTCAGCTACGGTGAGAGGTCGCCCATCTTTATCAGCGGCTCCAGGTTCATGCACAAGCATTACGGCAACCACCAGATATACTTCTTCTACCTCAAACTGGACGAAGAAATCGCCAGGGTGGAGATTCCATCCTGGGTCGCTGATGATAAGGAGCTTGTTAGCTTGGTTCACTCTCTGGTTCTCGACCAGTGCCAGCGTGGGCATGGCTATCCGGTGGCGCTCATGGAGGCACATGAGAAAGCGGTGGTCACTGTCACCGACCGGACACGCTTCTGGCAGCTTGTCGAGCTTTCACTGGCGGAGAACAGGTTGAATATCAGAAGCTCCGGTAAAAGACAGAGTAAAAGGCTGAGATGGATTTGAGGTATGCTTGAAAATTGAATGCGTGTAAGTGAGGCAAAGTTTGGCCGACGCTTATTGTTGGTTAGGTTACATTATTTGAAAGGGGATTGCGATGAACCAAGAACAGCAAGCTGAAATCGATAGGATGGTGGAGGGCATAGCGGATGAAAAGCTGAAGACTCAGGTAGCAAAGGCGCTGAAATACATAGGCGATACCCCGCGCCACTTAATTGTTGCCAACGGAATTGCAAGGGCTCGGGAAGGCGGATATGAGGAGCTAGCATTAAAGCTGGCACAGCTTGCATACCAGCAAAATCCGGAAGACCCATACTTTTTGATTGAACTGTGCAATTCCCTTGGCCAACCAGAAGAGGCTGTAAACGAAATTAAAAAGTTCGGTGAGCGAGTGGACCTCGATTCGCTTCCGCAGGACCAAAGAGAGAAGATATTGGTTACCCTGGCTGCTGGGTACAAAGACATAGGCAAGATGCCAGAAAGCATACAAATCTTAGAGGAATTAAAGTCCGAGATGGCCAGGGCTATAGAGCTATTGGCTGAGCAATATTACGAAACTGGCGAGCCCCAGAAAGCAATCGACTTGCTCTATGAAAGAATCAAGTATCTAGGGCGGTTGAGCGAAAAGATGGCTTTCTGGCTGGCGAAGAGCTTTGACACACTGGGGAATTACTGTGAGGCTTTAGATATGTTGGCGCAATTTCAAGAAGACCCGACGTTAAAGCCAATCTACGATGAGGCCAGAAAGCAATTAGGACTGCCCGTAGAGAGCGAAGATGCACCTCCTCTCCTAGGAGACCATCCCCAGCCAGACCAGCTACATGAGAGGTCAGCGGAGGATGACTTCTCCTCCTTGTTGTAAAGATAGAGTAACCACATCTAAGGAGGGAAGGAAAGCTCAGTAGCTGATGAATTTATAACGTGGTGACCTATCACCAATGCAGCATCCGTGCTCACCGCTGGTAAATAGTATTGCCACGACGTGGATCTGGAGATTGGGAGGAGGATGGTTTATATCGAGCAGGCTACAGAGAGTGACTTTGGGCGTATTTGCGCCCTTGATAGCATGGTCCTGGGCAATTCTGGCAGGCGGGATTTCCTCGACAATACAATCAAGACAGGCCAATGTTTGGTTGCCAGGGGGGAAGATGCTCCAGTCGGTTTCGCCGTGTTGAACCAATCGTTCTACGGGCATGGATTCATCGCGCTGCTCATTGTGCACCCAGGCCACCGCAGGCAGGGTATTGCCACCGCCCTTATACGCCATATAGAATCGGTCTGTCCCACGGAAAAGCTGTTCACGTCCACGAACGAATCGAACGAACCTATGCAGCGGCTGTGTGAGACTCTTGGCTTTGTTAGAAGTGGATATATCGAAAATCTGGATGCAGGCGATCCCGAAATCAGCTTCTTTAAGCGAATGAGCCGCAGACGGTGCAAGCATAGCTACATCGGCTTGCTGGCTGGCGTGGCGAGGCCTGAGTATTTGCGAGGTTCCCGGCGGTGACAATGGCATATACGTCAGTGTGCTGCATGCACGTTGAGGATCTGCAGAGATTGCTTTCGTCGTTCAACACACATCGCGTGCTGGCTCGGGCGAGTGGGTGAAGTCGCGAAAAGATGCATGCTAACGGCTGGCTAGGGCTAGCAGGTTATTGGTAAGCGCTAGAGAGGAGAAGATCAATGTCAGGAGTTGAAGATTTTGATACCGATAGCCTCGGTTTCAAGGATGATGATAGACCAGATTCTGGCCTTTACAGGGCCTGCATGGCATACTACTTGCACCAGGATCGCCTCCTTTGGAGTAGAACGCAGTTGCTTGTGGCTTTGCAAGCTGCTGTGATAGCAGCCGGCTTCACACTACGCGGTCAGTGGGGTGCCCCAGCCTTGATGGCATTGGGCGCAACTCTTACGGTTCTTATCCTTATTCTCATGGTTATAGATCAGCGCGCACGGGATCTTAATCTTCCTTTGATGGATATGCTTGTCGATAGGCTCGCACCTATGCAGATCAAGGAAGAATTGCGCAGCATGGGGCAGAAGTACGTTTTCCGGTTCACCACCACTTGGTTCAATAGGTTTCCCTTCATCCGTGGCTCTCGTGTAATATGGCTGGTTATGATATTGTTCATTTGCATAGATGTCGCCCTCGCGGTACTCTACGCGTGGCCGACTCACATATTCGCCTAGGTAGCAGCGACCTATCGTTGAAACACACCAGCCAGTGACGCATACTGTTGAAGTCAGCACCAATGTGGGTACTCAGGTGGCGTTATGCTGGCACAATATAGAGTTGTGAGGCTAGCCAAAGGAGTAGTAGATTTGTGTTTAAGATAGGTGAAGTAATTGAGGCTTCGACCAGCGAGTTTACGGCGCAGTGCTATGAGCTGCACCAGCCTCCCCCGTTCGGCAGCCTGGTGATTACCAGGGAGGGGGGTGTGGAGATTTTCGGCGTAGTCTCGAGCGCCGCCACCACAAGCATCGAGCCGGGGCGACATCCCATCGCCCGCGGCAGCGAGGAGGTCGATGAGGAGGGCATCTACCGCTCCAGCCCGCAACTGGCAAAGCTGCTGCGTACCGATTTCACTGCCCTGGTAGTGGGGCACCGCGAGAACGAGAGGCTTCATCACTACCTGCCACCGCGGCCGGCCCATATCCATAGTTTTGTCCATATGTGCGACCCCGAGGAGGTGGCGCTGTTTAACCAATCATTAGATTACCTAAGTATTCTGGTTAGCGCCCAAGAGCAGGCTGATGAGCTAGTAGCCGCCTCACTGCGCCATGCCGCTGCGGCGCATCAAGCCCCCCGTGATTTCTTGATTAAGGCGGGAAAGGAGCTGGCGGTGCTCCTGGGTGGGGAGATAAACAGGCTGAATAACATCCTGCGGAGGATAAAAGGGTGACAGCGGAAACTTTACATAATGGAGAGAGAAGGCTGGGCATCGTTATCTCAGGGTCGCTGACCAGGGGGGTTGAGGTCAGGCTTGATGGCGGCATCTCGGTGGAGGACATCGCGGTGGGGCGCTATGTAACCGTCGAGGGGGAGAAGCGGCGTTTTTTCGGTATGATCACCGATATTGCTCTGGATGCCATCGACCAGCGGCTTATGATAAACCCTCCTGACGTTTCCGACCCATTTATCGGTGAGGTCCTCTCAGGTACAAGCACCTTCGGCAGGCTCCATGTCCTGCCCGTGCTCACAATAGGGAGTGATGCGTTAAGCCTCCTTGAAGGCCCGCAGCCGGTGAAGACCGTGCCGGCCCACTTCTCCACGGTAAGAGAGGCAAGCGAGCAGGATGTAGAGCGGGTCTTCGGCCAGGTGGAGGAAAAGCAGTTCTACGTCGGAACGCCGCTGGATATGGAGACCAAGGTGCGCCTTAATCCGGCGGAGCTTGTAATGCGCTCCAGTGGCGTCTTTGGAAAAACCGGCACCGGCAAGACCTTTCTGGCACGGCTGATTCTTATCGGGATAATTCAGGAGGGGGCGGCGGTAAACCTGGTCTTCGACATGCACAGCGAGTATGGCTGGGAGGGCACCAGCGAGGAGGGGAGGAAGGTGAAGGCACTGAAGCAACTATTCCCTTCGAAGGTCGCCGTTTTCACTCTCGACGAAGAGAATGCCAGAAGACGCAACGTCTCCACCGACTTCACTGTAGAGATCGGCTATGACGAGGTCGAGCCCGATGACATCGCCATGCTTCACGAAACGTTGGGCCTCACCGATGCTGCGGTGCAGGCAACCTATCGCCTTGCCCGCAGATTTGGGGAGCGCAACTGGCTGGAGAGCTTCTTCGCCATCGAGGGCAGGGAAGAGCTAAATGAACTGGCGCAAAGCCTGGGAGAGCATGAGGCGACACTGGCGGCGCTACGCCGACGTCTGGAGATGCTTTGCCGACTGCGCTTTCTGGTGCCTCACGCGTCGGAGAATGCAATACAGCGTATCCTGGAGAGCCTGGACCGAGATATTCACGTCGTGCTTGAGTTTGGTCGCTATGGCGACGACATCGCCTCGTACATTCTGGTATCGAACTTGCTTACCCGTCGCATCCACGAGCGCTACCGCGAGCGGATGGAGAGGGCGATGGGGGAGGATGTTGCCAAACCACGACCGCTGGTAATCACCATCGAGGAGGCGCACAAGTTCCTCAACCCCGATATTTCGGGGCAGGCCATCTTCGGAACCATTGCGCGGGAGATGAGGAAGTATAATGTAACCCTGCTGGTTATCGACCAACGCCCCAGTGGCATCGATGATGAGGTTATGAGCCAGCTCGGCACCAAGATAACCTGCCTCCTCGACGATGAGCGGGACATCGATAGTGTGCTTGCCGGGATCGCGGGGAAGAGCGAGCTAAAGGCAGTGCTGGCGAAGCTGGATAGCAAGCAGCAGGCGCTCATCTTCGGTCACGCCGTGCCCATGCCGGTGGTGGTGCGGACACGGGAATACGGCACGCCTGAGTCATACAAGGAGTTTGGCTTCCGCGAAGCACTGGAGCGAAAGAAGAAGGCCGAGGAGGAAGAAGGCGACCTGTGGGGGTGAATCAGGACAGAGCAAATCATGTGGGCAGACCTGAAGGTCGAAGAAAGGACTGGTAGTGCCTGTTGAAAGCTATATAAAACGTTACCCGTTGATTGAGGAGGTCTCCACCTCTTTAACCGCCGCTGAGGCCTTTGAGCTTTTTAAGGATCGTCATTTTAGCTTCTTCATCGATAGCGGGATGGACCCTGAGAAGCTGGGTCGCTACTCCTTAATCGGGAGCGACCCTTTTCTCGTCCTGAAGAGCCGCGGCGAAGAGGTTACGCTTCTCTATGGCGATAGGGAAGAGGTGATAATAGGAAATCCCTTCGATGTGCTGGGGGAGGTGCTTCAGAAGTACGCCGTGGAACCGTCTTCGTATCCTATCCCCTTCGTCGGTGGAGCGGTGGGCTACTTCAGCTATGATTTGTGCCATTTCATCGAGCGGCTCCCTATGACAGTTATCGATGACCTCAACCTCCCCGAATGCTATCTAGCCTTCTATGATGCCATCATCGCCTTTGATCACCTCGAGGGCAAGACCTATATTGCCTCTACGGGCTTCCCCGAAATGGATGAGGGAAAAAGAAAGACAAGAGCGAGGGAGCGCCTTGGCGAGCTACGGGATATCATTGTAGAAGCACCTTGTTCTGAAACCGTCTCCAGCGAGAATAAGGTGATGCAGCTTGGTTGCAACTTCACCCATGAGGGATATGTTGAGGCGGTGGCCGCGGCCAGGGAATACATCTGCGCAGGTGATATCTTTCAGGTCAACCTATCGCAGCGTTTTGAAGCAGACCTACCTGTCCCTCCCTATGACCTGTACCGTAGGCTGCGCTTGATAAATCCGGCCCCTTTCTCTGCCTACTTTGACTTTGACGATGTGGCTATTGCCAGTTCCTCCCCGGAGCGATTTCTTCTCGTTCGGGGGGACCACGTGGAGACGCGCCCTATCAAGGGCACCCGCCCCAGGGGAAACTCGGTGGAGGAGGATGAGGCGCTGGCCAGGGAGCTTATCCAGAGCATCAAGGATCGCGCTGAAAATGTGATGATCGTTGACCTGGAGCGGAACGACATGGGGAGGGTGTGCCGCTATGGGACGGTCAGGGTGACCGAGCTGTGGACGCTGGAGAAATATCCCACTGTGTTTCATCTCACATCCAATGTAGAAGGGAGACTGCGCCAGGATAAAAACCGCATCGACCTGCTTAAGGCGACCTTCCCCGGCGGCTCGATTACTGGCGCTCCCAAGGTGCGCTCGATGGAGATAATCGATGAGCTGGAGCCGACAAAGAGGAGCGTCTATACCGGTTCCATCGGCTATCTGAGCTTCAACGGTGATATGGATATCAATATAGTGATTCGCACTTTCATAATCAAAGAAGGCAGGGCATATTTCCAGGTTGGTGGTGGTATTGTCTACGACTCCGATCCCGAGGCGGAGTACGTCGAGACGATGGATAAGGCCAAAGCGCTGATAGAGGCGCTTCAGTTTTCACCACAACTGGTTGCGAAGATGAGATGATTCTGGTAGTCGACAATTATGACTCTTTCGCCTATAACCTGGCTCAGTATCTCGGCGAGCTGGGACAGGAGCCTATGGTCTATCGCAATGACGCGATAACTCTGGAGGAGATCGAAGCCGTCTCACCAAGCCACATCGTTATCTCACCGGGTCCAGGAACGCCGCTCGATGCCGGGATATCAAACGATGTGGTGCTCCACTTTGCTGGGAAGATCCCCATTTTAGGGGTCTGCCTGGGGCATCAGTGCATCGGTCATGTATATGGCGGCCTTATCGTGCGAGAGGTGCCGATGCATGGCAAGACCTCGATGATTTACCACGACGGCCGAACCGTCTTCAAGGGTCTCCCCAGCCCCTTTGAGGCAGGGCGCTATCATTCGCTGGTGATCAAACCATCGACCGTGCCCCCTGTGCTTGAGGTCTCGGCACGGACGGATACAGGGGTCATTATGGGTGTGCGCCATAGGGAGTTCGTTGTTGAGGGGGTGCAGTTTCACCCTGAGTCGATTCTCACCGATGCTGGTCACGATATATTGAGGAGTTTCTTGAGCTTCTCCCATCCGATGTGGGATAAGGATATTAAATAATGTCCGAGAAAGTCTATCTTAATGGCGTGCTGGTGCCGCGGGAGAAGGCAAGTATTTCGCCTTTCGACCGCGGCTTCCTTTACGGCTACGGCCTGTTCGAAACGGTGCGATCCTATGGGGGGCGCGTCTTTCGTCTCGACCGGCATCTAGCTCGGTTGATGCACTCCGCGGAAAGATTTGGTCTCGCCTCTCAGCTTGACCCGGCTGAGCTGGAGCAGGCCATATATCAGACCTTGGAGGCCAACAGGCTCCTGGATGCCCGCATCAGGCTCACTGTTGCTGCTGGTGAGGGGGAGAGGGGGCTATCGCCGCCGACATCGGGCAAGATCACCACTCTAGTAGTTGTGGAGAAACTCACCGTTCCCTCCCGCATCTACGACGAAGGGATTAGCGCCGCCCTGGTGAGTACCAGGCGAAACAGCCAGTCGCCGCTTCCGGCTATCAAGTCGCTGAACTACTTAGAAGGCCTTATCGCTCGTGCTGAAGCCGCGGCGCTGGGAGCGGACGAGGCTATCATGCTTAACGACAGGGGCTATGTTAGCGAGTGCAGCAGCAGCAACATCTTTCTGGTAGTAACGGGGAAGCTGCTTACCCCTTCCCTGGAGAGTGGCATCCTGCCCGGCATCACCAGGGAGGCGGTGCTGGAGCTGGCACATGACTCAGATATTGAAACGATGGAGGGGGAGATCCCTCCCTCTGACCTTGTCCGAGCCGATGAGGTTTTCATTACCACTTCGGTAAGGGAGGTCGTGCCTGTAGTTATGATTAACAGCAGGCCCGTAGGCTCGGGGAAGCCGGGGGAGGTAACCAAGAGGCTAATGACAGCCTATAAGGAGCTTGTACGAAGGGAGCTATGATTTCTGGTGGCATGGTGAGGCTGCTCCCTCTGTTTATCGTTGGCCTCTGCGGCCACATCGGCTTCAGCATCCTCTTCCCGGTTGTTCCTTTATACGCCGATTCATTTGGCGCCTCGGTGGCCATTGTCGGGCTGGTGGTGGGGGTATCCTCCTACGTAGCGGCGCTGACGATGATCCCTTTCGGCATCCTTTCCGACAGGGTAGGACGACGAGTCATTATGGTTGTCGGACTGCTCATGTCCATTCTCGCCCCGTTGCTGTACATTGTGGTGAGCACCCCATTACAGCTAATTCTGGTGAGAGGCATCCATGGCCTTGCTATAGCCTCGTTCATTCCCCCGGCTAACGCTCTGGTGGTAGATATGTCGCCGCCGGAAAGGAGGGGGGAGGCCCTGGGCTGGTTCACCACTGCGATCATGGTGGGATTCATCATTGGTCCGATTAGCGGCGGTTATCTGCTGAACTCCTTCGGCTTCGATGCCGCTTTTTATGCGTGCAGTTTTACCACGTTCCTGGCTTTGCTGCTCATCCTGCCATGGCTGAGAAGCATGCCGGAGAAGGCCTCTCTGGTGGGGGCGGGGGAAAGCTCGTGGAGCTGGCTGTGGCAACGGCGCGCCGTTGGCGGCCTGCTGACGGTGCTGTTTATCGTTTTTGGTTCTGGAACAATGGTTGCCTTTCTGCCTCTGTACGGGGGCACAATTGGCATTACCGCTTCACAGGCTGGGATAATCATCACCGCGATGTACGGCAGCTCAGCATTGCTGCGTGCGCCGGCAGGGGTGCTCTCCGACAAAATAGGGCGGGAGATGGTCATCCTCTGCGGTTTTATTATAAGCGCTGCTGCTATTGCCTGTTTCTCCTTTCTTACCTCCTTCCCTCTATTGATGGTTATGGGTATTGTCTTCGGTTTTGGTATGGGACTGGCGGTGACGGCAAGCTTTGCCCTGGTGGCCGACCTCGCCTCCATGAATGCACGGGGGCTGGCCATGGGTGCAGCCAATAGCTCTCTGCAGGCGGGGCTGGCCATCGGCGCTACAGCGATGGGCGGCGTTGCCGCGGTCGCTGGCTTTGAATCTATGTTCGGAACTTGCGGCGCAGTTCTGGCCGCCGGTTTGATGGTAGTGTTCTTCCTTGTTCGCCATGGCTCAAGGTGAGATACACTTCATTGACCCTCCTATATTCCCATGCTATCATGACTCCTCGAAACGAGGTCTGATATGGTGAACAGGTTCGAGAAAGCGGTACTGCGCAGCAGAGAGAGTTGGTTCACCAAGGTGGTGCGTCTCTTTGATCGCCCCACTATAGACGAGACGCTGTGGGACGATCTTGAGGAGCTTTTGATCTCCGCCGATGTGGGAGTTGCTACTGCCACTAAGCTCCTCGAACGGGTGAAGGAGAGGATGGGCAGAGAGAGTCTTACTGAGGGTTACCAGGTACGCTCCGCCTTGAAAGAGGAGATGGTAGCTATGCTGAGAGTGAACGCAATCCTTGGAGAGACGTCCATGGCTCTCTCTTCGTCGGGGCCGACGGTGATTTTGATGGTCGGGGTGAATGGGACAGGGAAGACACTATCCATCGCCAAGCTTGCCTACTCCTTGAAGGAGCAGGGGAAGAAGGTGATTATGGCGGCTGCTGATACCTTCAGGGCAGCGGCTATTGACCAGCTAAAGATACTGGGGCAGCGCGTTGGAGCTGAGGTCATCGCACATCAGTCCGGTGCCGACCCCGGGGCGGTGGTCTTCGATAGCCTGGAGGCGGCGCGAAGCCGCGGCGCTGATGTGGTGATTATCGATACGGCAGGGCGACTTCATACCAAGTTCAACCTGATGGAGGAGTTGAAGAAAATCAAACGGGTGGCCTCCGGAGGCGACCCGGATGCGCCGCACGAGGTGATTCTGGTACTTGATGCCACCACGGGGCAGAATGGCCTTGCCCAGGCCAGGTATTTCACCGATGCAGTGGGGGTAACCGGCATTTTCCTGACCAAGCTCGATGGCACGGCCAAAGGCGGTATTGTGCTGGCCATCTGCGATGAATTGAAGCTCCCCATCCTCTTCATCGGCACCGGCGAAGAGATAGATGATATGGCTCCATTTGACGCACAAAGCTTTGTCGAGGCGCTATTCTCTTGAGCGATGTGTTTATCTGGTGGGTCACCATCGAGCTTTTGGGGTTCATCGCCCTTCCTGTAACTCTTATCCTGTTCAAGAGACTGCCCGATAGGGGATATGCCTTTGGCAAGGTGCTCTCCATTCTCATCGTCTCTTACCTTATTTGGCTTGCTGCCTCACTCCATATTCTGCCCAATTCTCAGTGGGCAATCATCCTGGTCATCGCCTTGCTTGCGTTGGGCTCCCTCTTTCTCTTCATACGGCGACGCCGTCAAATAGCCAGCTTCATCTCCGAGAATCGCCGGGTGATCATCGCCACCGAAGCCATATTCCTGATTTTCTTTGTCATCTGGGTAGTGGTGCGTGCCTATAACCCAGAAATTATGTATACCGAAAAGCCAATGGATTTCGCTTTCCTTAATGCCATCCTCAGAAGCGATTACTTCCCTCCTCTTGACCCGTGGCTCAGTGGACATCATCTCAATAACTACTACTTTGGTCACATGATTATGGCTACCTTAACCAAGTTCACCGGCATACCATCAGCGATTACCTTTAATCTCTCCTTGGCCCTGATCTTTGCCCTTGCCTCCATAGGGGTGTTCAGCATCGTCTATAACCTGGTTAGGCTGAGCCGAGGGGGTTTTAAAACAGCCCTTGGTTTTGGTCTGGTGGCGGCAGGATTCTTGGTTGTACTGGGCAACCTTGAAGGGGTGCTGGAGCTACTTTATGCCCATGGCTTGGGAGGTGAAGGATTCTGGGAGTGGGTAGGCATAAATGGTTTGAGCAGCCCGTACCATAGTGCGCACTGGTATCCGACAGAGTTTTGGTGGTGGTGGCATGCCACAAGGATGATTCAGACAACGGTGGGTGGCGTGTGCTTAGACTATACCATTACCGAATTCCCCATTTTCACCTTTATTTTGGGTGATCTTCATGCCAATCTTATGTCTTTGCCTTTCGTGCTTCTGTGCCTAGCGCTCAGTCTGAATATCTTAACCACGAAGGAGTCTCTTGGGCTTGCCTGGCTGAGGAGGAACATACTTCCGTTCGTAATAATGATTGTCTGCCTTGGCGCATTGGGGCCCATCCATACGTGGGACCTCCCTATCTATGTCTTTATCTTCATTGGGGCAATTCTGATTCAGACACGTCTCAGCAAGGGCGAAGCAAGATGGTGGAAGGGGTGGGGGGTATTGAGCCTTCTCACCGTAGTTGGAGTCTTCCTCTTTTATGTTCCCTTCTATCTGAACTTTCAAAATTCGGTTTCCGGCGTCTTGCCCTGGCTTGGCCCGAATACTCGTCTCTTCTATTACCTGCTCATCTGGGGCCTCTTTCTCTTTATTGGCGTCTCCTTTGCTTTGGTGCAGATTCGGAGTGGGCTGAGATCCGTTTCGTGGCGTAGGGTATGCTTGATTTCCCTGGCTGTGCTATCGCCGTGGGTAGTCTGGGCTATAGTGGTGCTAGCAACCGGGGGAGGAAGCTCCGTTTGGGGAAAGCTGGGGCATATAGCTCCTTTGCTTATCGTGCTTGCTATTATCATGCTAATCGCTATTCGGAAGATTGCAAGGGCTGATACCGATGAGCGTAGCGTACTTTTTGCGTTGCTGCTATTCTTTGCCGCCCTGCTGCTCACTGTGGGTTGCGAGCTTTTCTATGTGAGGGATGTTTTTGGCGATCGAATGAACACAGTCTTCAGGTTCTATTACCAGGCGTGGGTGCTACTTTCCGTCGCCTCGGCTTTCGCCCTATATTATCTCTATCGTCACTGGAGGGTGTCGCGTTTTGCCACCCGTTTGGCCAGATTTGGCTGGTGTGGCTTTCTGGTGATACTCGTTATAGGTTCCTTGATCTATCCCATCGCCGCCACCTGGAGCAAGAATGACGCCTTTTCCAGGAGCCCTACTCTTGATGGGCTGGGGTGGCTCCAAAGCAGCCACCCTGAGGAGTGGGAAGCCGTCTCCTGGCTCAATAGCAACGTCGAGGGTGCTCCGGTGATCGTGGAAGCCCCTGGGAGTTGCTACACCGAGCATGGAAGAGTGTCAGTGTACACAGGCCTACCTACAGTCCTCGGTTGGGAGCACCACGAGTGGGTGTGGCGGGGCTCGGATCGCGACTACAAGGGCAGGAGGGAGGATGTTGACCAAATATATACAAGTGGGGACTTGGATCAGGTAGAAGCATTGCTGGAAAAGTACGATGTTACCTACGTCTATATAGGACGCTTGGAGAGGGAGATGTATGGGACGGAGGTGGGCGAGAAATTTAAGAATTTGATGGATGTGGCGTTCGAGAACGAAGGGGTTATTATCTATTCTCGGATTCAACCTTAGGGTTGTGCGGCGGCTAGCTTGGGTGTTGCAGTGCATAGGTCTAACGCAGCGGGCTCGCTGGGTGATTTCGAGCGGACTTGACGGCTAGGTACTCTATGAATATCATCGGTGCCGAGAGTGATGAGGGATGATGATTGCCCCGTCGTGAGTTGAAATGGGAAATCAAGGCCAATCGAAAGAAAGAGGTAAAGTGACCACCGTCGATGTAGTTATACCTGTCTATAATGAAGAACGAGTCCTTGCGCAGAGTATAAACACCTTAAGGCAGTTCCTGGAGAAAAACGTCAATTATACGTGGACTATCGTCATTGCCGATAATGCCTCCACTGACAAAACATGGGAGGTGGCGCAAACTATATCCCGTGAGCATCCCGATGTCATCTGCTTGCACTTGGACGAAAAAGGGCGAGGGCGAGCGATACGCCGCGCTTTGCTTGATAGTACCGCCGACATCGTAAGCTATATGGATGTTGACTTATCCACAGACCTCGCGGCCTTCCCGGCGCTCATACAGGGAATCGAGGAAGGCTATGACATCGTAATAGGCTCTCGCCTTCTGCCCGGCTCATCGGTGAAGCGTTCCTTTAAGCGCGAATTAACCTCCAGAACATACAACCTGCTCCTTAAGGGGATGTTTAGAACAGAATTCTCCGATGCGCAATGCGGCTTCAAAGCCGTCAGTAGTAAGGTAGCCCACGAACTCGTCCCTCTGGTCCAGAATCAATTGTGGTTCTTCGATACCGAGATGCTTCTGCTAGCCCGCAGGAAAAGCTATCGGATTAAGGAGGTTCCCGTAGCATGGGTTGAGGACCCCGACTCTAGGGTTTCTGTCCCTAAAACAACTTTCGAGTATCTTAAGGAATTGCTGAGGATGCGGTTTCACCCGCCTGCCTGATTTGCAGGAAGGAATAGTGATGCTTTCAGTTCTAGATTCTCTGCGGCTGTTAGACTGCTGGGGTAGACGCTGCACAACATTTTAGTGGGTGGGGTAGGCACTACAGGGTGAGAGACCAGGCGTTGATTGTATTTTGATGATACAAGCATTGTATGTCATATTGTGGTGGCTGGCGCTAGTCGTTATTGGCTTGGTCAGCTTTCCCCTGGTGTCAAGGGTATGCGGCGGTCTGAAGGACAGGGGATATTCTATCTCCAAGCTGGTGGGGCTTGTAATCTTGACCTTCCTTGTCTGGATGATTTCAAGCCTTAGAATACTCCCATTTGGATATATTAGCATCTTAATCTCTTTCCTACTACTAGGAGGCCTTTCCCTCTACCTTGGCAGGAAGAATCTAAGGATAACTAACTGGCCGCGAAAATCTATCATAATCAGTGAATCAGTCTTCGCCGCTGCGTTTGTCATATTCCTGCTGATCATGGCGCTAATACCAGATATTTATTTTGCCGCCGCAGATGACTTCATGGATTTCGCCGTCATGGGATCGACTATAAGGGGAGATTACTTCCCCCCAGTCGATCCCTGGTTTGCTGGTGAAAGCATACCCTATTATTACGGTGGGCATCTCCTTGCAGCGATACTAACTGTAATCACCAGTGTACCACTGGCAATATCCTTTAACATAGCAATGGCGATGTTTTTTGCCCTCGCCGTAAACGCTTCTTACGGCTTGGGCTACAATATCACCAAGAGGAAACTCTACGGATTTCTTGCTGTTATTTTCATCTGCGTTGCGGGATATATCACTGGAGCATATCAACTCATTGCTTATGTTTTCCATATCGATGTTATGGGTAATTATCCCCACGGAGCCCCTAATATCGTTGAGTGGTTACTTTCTTTCAATTTTTGGGACGCCCCCTGGATGATACCGGGTGGTATGGCTCAGTATCCCAGTTATATCTTCCAGATGGGGACACTACATGCATTTATGATGGGCATCCCTTTTCAGCTCATGTTTATTATGCTTATCTTTGCCCTGTTCCAGAAAAGCCGCTTAAGCGGTAGAATCGCACGTTCAGATACGCTGCTGGATATTTTCGTACTAGGCATGTGCCTGGGGTTTTTCTACTTTATTAATGCCTGGGATTATCCAACATATATAATCTTAACCATATTTGCCTTCGCACTTCTTAGGATACGGCCTAGCATAAAGGGCAGGCTGAGCGTTCTAGGGGGCATCGTGGGTTTAAGCCTCTTGTTATACACGCCACTTTACCTTTCGAGGGGGATGGGTGGGATCTATGGGATCGGCTTAGTTGCCGAAAGAACAAGCGTAGCCGATTTTTTTGAATTTTGCGGACTATTTTTGTTTTCTCTGTTCTCACTGCTTTTCATTTTATGGAAGCGGGAACTTTTTAGAAGCAAGGGAGTGATTCTGGCAGGCATTTTTATTATTTTGGCCACTGTTTTGGCTTCAGTGCTCTTGGATTTCCAACTTCTCATAATAGTGGTTCCTGTGGGCATCTTATGCATGT
>Ga0315532_1000281_pt1 | contig 41466 bp, 33 predicted proteins | sample SalMarWE160370MG_FD_203082 | JGI IMG/M metagenome (GOLD analysis project Ga0315532, IMG submission 203082) | Salt marsh sediment microbial communities from the Plum Island Ecosystem LTER, Massachusetts, United States - Salt Marsh Sediment WE1603-70 ...
CTAAATTTTATTTAAGTGCGTTTATAATTCAATACTTTTTTATAATATATTAAACGTACTATTTAATAGTTATTTTTATGCAAAAGGCAACCACCCTATGTCTTTTAGTTCTTTTATTAATGGGTTGTAACTCAACTATTAATAAGGAACAAATGGATATCACTAGAATAAAAATAGACCCATCAGAAGCTATAAAACCTGTTAAGTTTTCAAAATTATTTGTTGATTTAAAATATATTCAATTAGAAACAGATAAAAATTGTGTTATAGGGAACATAGATAAAATTATTCATACTGAAAATAAAATAATAATAATGGATTCGTATATTACAAAATCCATTTACATTTTTGACACGGATGGAAAAATTAATTCAGTTATTAACAAATCAGGACGGGGGCCAGGGGAATACACTGAATTAACAGATTTTACTTTTGATAGTAACGATAATAATATATTAATTTTTTGTGGTGCAACTCACAAGCTTTTATTTTATAGTTTAGATGGTAAATTTATTAATGAATTAAATACCAATTTCCAGGCTAATTTTATTCAGTACATTTCGCCAGATAGATTGGCATTTTTATTTGACTATAAACCTGAGAATCGTTTTATTTTCAATTCAAAATATCCTAACCTTTTAATTACGAACAAGAAGGGTAGGCCAATTCATAAAGATATCTACTTTCGTTCAAGTATTAACTTTCAGGTTTTGGTTCAATCTCTGCTTCCATTTTCAAATATTAATGAAAATATTAAAGGACTTAAGATTCAGTATAACGATACCATTTATCATTTAACCCGAAATTCAATAGTAGCAAAATACTATATTGATTTTGGAGATCTAGCCTTAAATGAAAAATTCTGGGATCTAATAGAAAGGGGAGATGATAAAATGGCTGTTAATAATTACTTGGGGGAAACGGGCAAATGTAACATTATAATGTTACACGAAACAGACAGCTTCATTTTTATTTTATATAACAGATATACCGAATATCATTATGTTTTTTATTCCAAACGGACAGAAAAAATAATAGATTTAGTTAAAGGATTAAAACCTGGAGAGAAACCTATCCCACTGATTAATGACATTGACGGTTATAGCGACTTCATCCCAATTACTACCTATAAAGATAAATTCTATTATATTATTGAATCATCGATAATTACTAAAATGAAAAGGGACAACAATATAAATACCTTTAATCCAGATATTCAGGATTTATTAGATAAAACCACAGAATATAGTAATCCAATTATTGTTGAAGTGAGGATTAAGGATTTTTAGATAATTATTATAGTGAGAATTCATATAATAGTACTCGTCATTTCTTTCCATTTCATTTACGGTACGATGGGAGTATGTCAAACCAGAAATGATATGGTATTTGTTGAAGGAGGCAAATACAGATTTTCACAACCTGGACTTGATTTTGATACAATAGTAGTTTTAAATGATTTTTATATCGATATATATGAAGTTACTGTAAATGATTTTAAAGATTTCATCCAGGCAACTGGATATATAACTACTGCAGAAAAAAATGGTTTTAGTCTAATATTTGGAGGAGAAGCCCGAAAAAACACAAATTGGAGACATGATGCATATGGAAGGCTTATACCAAGGTATAGATACAACAGACCTGTAATGCACGTCTCATACCTAGATGCAAAGGAATTTGCAAAATGGTCAGGTAAAAGGCTTCCGACAGAAGCAGAATGGGAATATGCTGCAAAAGGAGGGATTAATAATACCCTCAGATACAGCGGTAGTAACAGGAGTGAAGAAGTTGGTTGGGTGAATAGTGATAACGCCAATGAGTTAAACAGATATTATAGAAGAATCTGGGATGCTCAGATTGTAGGTTTGAAAAAATCAAACTCGATTGGCGTATACGATATGACGGGTAATATAGGTGAATTTTGTGATTCGCCATACTTGATTAATACCTCAAAGGACAAGCGAGTGGTTGTTAAAGGAGGTTGCTTTCAAGATGATTTTACAATAACTGATAGAGGACCGGTTACTAAAGATTTAACAATTTATCGATATGGATTTCGCTGTGTGATGGAACTCAATTAATGTTATACAATAATATGAAGAAAGTAATACTTTATTTGCTCTTTTTTGTAATTATCTGCATAAATATATTATTGCTTATCAAAGTAATATATCTTTCTGGTATTAAGGATACTAATGCTGTTGTAGTAGAAAAGTATTCAAAGTTGGATGCTAAGTATAACCTACTTTTAGGGAATATCGCACTTCAATTAAATTCAGAAGATTATCATGTGAATGATATACTATTAGAGGACGAAAATCAAAATAAATTTAGACTATCTTCAATTATTGATAATGAACCTCATATTATTTTAAGATTTACGGAAAAGCATTGTTCATCATGCGTTGATTATAGTCTAAAAGAACTAATGAATTATGCTGAATGCAGTGATAATCTTGATAATATAGTAATTCTGGCAAGCTATGATAATGTTCGGAAACTTAAGGCCTTTATAAAATCACAAGACCTTACTATCCCAATTTTTAATACTGGACATGAAATGCTAGACATCCCTATTGAAAGAATAGGGATGCCATATCTATTTGTTCTTGATAATTTGTACAGGACAAAATATGTGTTTATACCAGCCAAAGAAATATATGGTTATACTCGTAATTATCTCAATATAATTACTAAGAGGCTAGAAAAACATTAATTCCTTTAAAGAAGTTGTGGGTTAAATTCCTTATTTAAGAAACCGAATGTGCTAGTTTTACACTACCAATTGGAACATATACTTTTACTGCTACTGTATCCGTCCTACCAAGTAGGTCTTGTTCTTTAAATATAGGCAAATACTTTGTGTAAATTGGGATTAGAGTTCCAGGTTCTGTGGTAATAGATCTGTAAGCCTGTTGACCTTATAGGTCGGGATCACCTCCAGGACCTTCCAGAGACATTCATATAGATTGACATCATTCTTCTTACAGGTGCCAAAGAATGAATAAAACATAGCTGCACGCTCTGCTCCCCGGTTTGACCCGGCAAACAGGTAATTTTTCCGACCAAGTGCGATTGGACGTATGGCATTTTCGGCCAGGTTATTGTCTATTTCCAGACCCCCATTCTCAAGATATGCCAGTAAATTGTCCCAGCGCGGGATACAATATGCCGTTGCCTTACCCAATGGTGATTTTGGCTCAGATGTTTTGTATGTCTCCACTATCCATTTCCCCAGTTTATTCATTACCGGTAATGATTCATCCAACCTCAGGCTATGGCGTTGCTGCGGGGATAATTCCTGCTCACGCGCTTTTTGTTCTATGGCATAGAACTTCTGGAACATCTCCATGGCATATTCTGCACGTTTTTTATTGTATGGCAAAGCTTTTTCAAAGCCTCGGCGGTTATCACAAGATTGTGATAACAGAAGTTATCAATACTTGCAGAAAATCAAAAGCTGTTTTCCTGATCTATTAATAATCTGTACATTAGGAATATTACTTTGGAAAACAGCTTTTGATAATTTTATGCTAGGTTTTTTAAGAAGCATTTGAGCTCATTATCTTTCTCCCAAGACGGCTTTCCGATTTCTTTATCGATTATGTCACGGGAGGCTTTTTCTAATGATTCTCTTTTAAGTTTTGAATCGGCTCTTGCATAAACTTCAGTGCTTTGCACGGAGACATGTCCGAGGATGTCGCGGATATACACCAAATTCACACCTGCCTGCAGCAGATGCATAGCTTTTGAATGCCGTAATATATGTGGGCTGATTTTCCTTGGAATGAGTTCAGGATGAACAACCCTGGCCATTGAGGCATATTTGTTCAATATGTAAGTGACACCGGAACATGTAAGTTTAGCGCCGCTCCTATTAAAAAACAAAGGCCGTTCACTTTGTGAGAGGGAGTTCAAGTAATTCTCTTCCAGATAGATTTTAAGGATTTCAACCTGTTGATTCATAAGGGGTACTATTCTTGTCTTATCACCTTTCCCATGCAAACGGATGAAGGCAGGTTTCTCCAGTCGTAAACAAGATGGGGTAAGATCTATAAGTTCCTGTACTCGAGATCCACTCTCATAAAGCAGGGAAAGTATCGTAAGGTTTCGTCTGCCATTACTGGTTTTAGTAGGTATTTGATCAAGTAAGCACTTGATTGCATCTACGGTTAAATGATTCATCACTGTGCCCGGAGTCTTTTTGGATTTAATGGAACGAATGGATTGCCATGTTGCTAACCTGGTCGGATCTTTTCGTTGCATATGCTCAAAAAAAGAACGTATGCAAGCATAGCGTTGATTCCGTGTAGAGATGCTATTATTTCTGTTATTCTCCAACCAATTTAAAAATCCAATGATTCTATCACGACTAAAGTCATTCATTGAGAGTTTATTGACGGAGACGTTGTGGTCATTATCCATATAATCAATAAGTAGGACAAACGTGTCTCTGTATGATCGTATGGTATGTTTGCTCACACCTTGCTCTGCAGCCAGGTAATCTGTAAAAAATGATTCCGGATTTTCAGCGAAGTCAGTCACATCTGTTTTCATAGTTTTGTTTTAGATTAGTTAGAAAACATGAATAAACCTGATTCAAAACTTCGGCATTCATATTTATAATATCCGGATAAATCTCCTGTGTCAGTCTTACATAGTTTTCCGTGTCCCGCACTTTCTTATGTCCCATAAATGCCGCTAGCAAAGGAAGAGAGGTATATATATCCAATCCTTTTTGAGTTAGTTTTACAAGTGCATGTACCGCCGCACTATGTCGGATTTCATGAACCATAGGTCCTCGCTGATCACATCGTCGAGGGATTCCACATGCTTCGATGATACGATGAAAGTAGGTAAGAACTGTTCGACGGGAACAGGATTTTCCAGTGGTTGAAACAAATAAAGTAGAGTTTGGATGTGCAATTCCATATACAGGTATCTTATTTCGGTGGTATATGTATTGCCTGAGAACATATTCCAATGATTCATTGACTGGTGCTAGTCTTTGACAGCGGTTTTTGGTATCATTTAAGATGATGACTTTTCTGTCAAAATCCACATCCTTGTTCAGTATGGATAGAGCTTCACTAACCCTAATTCCTGTGCTATAAAGAACCCGAAAGAGTGCAGGTATAATAAACATAATACTTTGAGCATGATGCTCTTTCATAACCATGTTATCGCAAACATTGAAGATGCCCTTCATTTGTTCATTCGTGAAGATTGTAGGGGTATAATTACTACCCCGCTTTTTCGGACGAGTGGGAATATAGCATTCATAACCCAGCAAGCACATATAGCGACAAAACTTCGCCATTGCACAATACTTCCGATAAAGGGTGTTTGGTTTATCAATGGTCCGGGTCGCTGCCCAGGCCTTTATATCCTCGGAGCTGATAAATAAATCCGTCTTGGATGCTTTTGCAAAAAACTTATCGAATTCGAGTAATATCCATTTAAGCTGGGTAGCTTTGTAACCTTGTAGCTCCTTTTCGTGGATATAACTTTCAATATAGGGAGCAAAAACGCTTGTATATTCGAACAACTTATTCATAGAACCATCCCCCTTTCTGCATATAAAAACCATCGGTTACAGGTGGCACATCAAGTGAACATTGCAAGAGGCCATTTACATCAACATTCAGGTAGGTCATTGTGGCCTGACTATCGCTATGGCCTAATACTTCTGAGATCACAGGTAGCGTCGTACCTTGTTTGAGTAGTCTGGTTGCTAGGCTATGGCGTAGGCAATGCGAACCATGATGCCGGTTTTTCGTGTCAATTCCAGCCTTATAAATGATATGGGACACAATGCTTGATATTCCTGGAACGGAAATAGTTGTATACGGTGCATTTGCTGTAAGAAAAATCGTTTTACTTTCGGATTTCGGACGGCCGTTACGGATATAGTCAATTATAGCTTCTCCAACAATATTCAAAAGAGGTAGCTCTATAATCTTCTTCGTCTTGCATTGGATGAGTTTGATTACATTTTTATCCCAATCCAATTCATTAAACTGAAGAAAACGTATGTCACTTCCTCTTAGCCCTAGTCGTGAGGCAAGTAGGAAAATGGCATAATTGCGCCTCCCTGTTGGACTTGATCTCTCTATTGATGCCTCCATCTTTCTGATTTCTTCGTTATTGTATATGGAAGGTAGTTTCTCCGCACGATGGCATTTGATATCATACAATGGAATGCTGTAATCCGTTTTAATAATATTTGTTTCGAAGAGATACCGCAGGAAACGGCGTACAGGTACACAAACCCGCAATTGGGTATTCTGTAGTGAAGAGATAAAACGACTGATGGACATCTGATCCAAAGTCTCCAGACGGATTCGGTCTTGTTGCATACGGACAGCAAAATGACTCAATGCAGCCTTATAATTACGCATTACATTCTCTGTAGGACGACTTTCTTTTCTAACGTGTTGCAGGAAAGTCTCAATATGTTTTCCAAAGTCACCAGGCAATGGATAAACTTTGAGATAAACTCGCTTTTTCCTTACAGGAACTTGATTTATAATGTCATTTAGAAAGTTAATAGTGTGTCTGATCTCCTTCAGCCTGTAGTCTTTGAAGATTCCTTCTGATAGAAGATCAAACTGATACTTTTCACCGATATTCTCATTGTAAGAATTTTTCCCATTCGACCTCAGATAGTCCCTTAAGTGAAGTAAATGTTTTCGGTGGCGCTTAATCGAACTCTCTTTGAAATCCAGCTGTTTAATAGTGTCCAAACAAGACTGGATTTGTTCGTCAATAGATACGAGTCGTAATTTCATAATGTGAATTGGTTAAGGGTAGCAACATTGCTGCCAAAACCAAATTACACATATTTTTATCCATAGTTATTATCAGAAGTTGCTATTGGATATCAAATAGTTAGATAATGAGATCCGGAGTTTCTTTTGATTTTCTGCAAGTATTGATAACGGCGGGCATGAGCCATGCAATTAACAAGTGTGATATCCTTTTTCCTGGCAAATAAGTCATATACATTGTACCCATCTGTCTGGAGATAACCCTTAAAATCTGATAATAGTTTTCTGGGAGCATCCCGGCCACGACCTTCCTGGTAATCGAACAGTACCATGCGCTGAATAGGCGAGTAGTAAACCCAGTAGTACCCCCTGTGGGTCTTCCCTTTTTTCTTTGGATCAAGCACCTGGATCGGTGTTTCATCCACCTGAAGATAACCTTGACCCAGTATCTGCCGCTTTTGTTCTTCATATAAGAGATGTAGCAAATTGGCTATTGAGCTTTGCCAACCTCCCATCGTTGAGCGGGGGATATCGATCTGGTGTTCGGTTCTAAACCGTTGTGACTGTCTGTAAAATGGAAGATGATAGACATATTTGCTGACAAGAATATGGGACAACAAACCGGGACCGGCGATGCCTTTATCTATAGGTCGCGAAGGCAGATCCCCGCAGATTACCCCTTCGTTATCCTCCCTCGCATACTTAGGCCGCTTGAAGCGCTTGATCTTCAGGATGGCCTGCTGGTATTCCAACTCATCGGTGGTCTCATAACCAATACACTTCAGCCCTGTTACATCTTCCTTGGGCTCTATGATAATCTCATCCACTGGAAGATGGTCAGGAAGAGTCAGACGACCAGGATGATTCTTTCTTTTCTGACGCTGGAAGGAATATACAGTCTCTGTATTGGCTACACTACTATCTTCTCTGGTTTCCTCTTCGACATTAAAGGGAAGGCTCATTTGACCGTTTTCAGCCCCGGACACAAAACGTTCACGTTTTGAACCAAAAATCAAACGCTTCAGCTGGGATAGTTCGAACTTCATTGAACTGAACTTCTCCAACATTTCCTGAAGCTTTTTCAGTAGCCGCTCTTTCTCCTTAGTTATGACCTGGATCTGGTTATCTTTTTCCTGGATCTTCTTCCGGGCAGCCAGTACTTCCTTTTTAGTGGCCTGGTACTTTTTCTCTTGTTCCAAAACCAATGCCTGAAGCTGCTTTTTAGTCATATTTTCCGGTGCCCTTGACATGTATCAAAAGTATAGAAAGACAACTAATTACCGAAGAAAATACCCGGGTAGTTTTTCACAAAATGACACTAAAAATCTTGAGAAAACAGGTTCAAAAAGCTTGCATTTTATCCCTGATTTACAGGTGTTTTCAGCGGGGTGTAACGTGCGCGTTTTTGAAGGTTTTTAATAGATAAACCATCCATGATCATAACCATTTGAGCATAACTCAATGTAATGCTTCCAACCGATGCATCATAGCGAGGAATTTCAAATGTTCCTTTTTCCAGACGCTTATAATATTATGCGAAGCCAGTATTTATGTAAAGTCCCTTTTCGCAAGGCACAGTAGATCAATCCATCACAAACTTTATCATCTCTCTTGCTACACATAACTCCCGATAGTAATTTTAGTTAAGGTAAGTAATATTACTTGCTCTAACTAAAATTATATGCTATGGAATTTAATACATTGGATGAATTAATCGATGCAGCAACATTGCAATTGAAAAAAATGTCTTACTCTTCATTAACTGTTGACTGGTATTTAACCATTTGGCGAGGACTTAAGAAGTACATAATTAGGCATAAACTAGACTCCTTTTCTGAAAGAATTGGGAGCAAGTATATTTATGATAATCTGGGTGGTATTGATTATGATCAGATGACAAAGAAAGAACGGTATATGGTTCGTGCAATAAAAACATTAGTTATGTTCCAGGAAACTGGGAAAATGAAAAGGAAAGTAAGTAGCATAACTAGAATTTTTGATGGAGAAATTGGTCTTGCAATGACTGATTTTTTTGAGCATCAGAGTAATCAAGGAATAAGTCCACGTACGAAAGAGCATTATCGTCTCAATTTACATGAATTCCTTCAATATCTTAAAGGTCAAGGTATATCAAGTTTAGGATCGATTACCCGCATGCATCTCCTGAACTATATTGCTACGATCTCAGAAGAACAGGAAGGGAAAAAATCTAATTCATTTACTTGTGGAAGGATGTTTTTCAAATACTTACGCGAGACAAATCGTATTGAGAATGATCTTAATAAGATGTTACCCAAGAATAATTTTATTAAAAAGAAAGCACTGCCATCACATTATTCAAAAGAAGAGATTGAGAAAGTCCTATCAACAATAGATCGAAGCAATCCTAAAGGGAAAAGAGATTATGCCATGATGCTTCTTGCATCCAGACTTGGGCTACGGTCATCTGATATCTGCAACTTAAGATTCAATGAAATTCTCTGGGAAAGTAATTTGATTAAACTAACACAACAAAAGACAAAAATACCAATTGAGCTACCTCTAATACATGAAGTTGGTGAAGCCATTATTGATTATCTAAAGTATGGGCGACCTATTTCTGATGAGCCGTATGTCTTCTTACATGTTATTTCTCCTTATCGCAACATGGCAAATGGAAATCTTTATTCTATAGCCGGTACCTACTTCAGGCGGGCAGGATTTAATCACAAAGAAGACGAGGAGTCCATGCCCTACGTAATAGTTTGGCAGGAATTCTGTTAAAAAAACAAACTCCAGTCTCTGTAATATCAGGAATACTTGGGCATGAAAACATTGAGTCTACAATGCATTATCTAAGAATTGATATTGAGTCTTTAAGACAATGTGCTCTTGAGATTCCACCCGTATTAAATATATTTTTTGAGCAGAAAGGAGGGTGCTGTTATGAATAATAGTGTATTTACTTCAGTTATAACGCAATACATTGAGCATAAACGCAATTTGGGATATAAGTTTCAATCTGCCATTTGGTATTTAAAACAGATTGAAGCTCTAGCAGTTGAGTTGAATATTGATATACTTGGCATTAGTAAAGAATTATCAGATGCATGGTGTAGAAAAAAAGATAATGAGGCCGAGTCTACTCGTTATCTCAGAATATCAATATTAGCCCAGTTTTCATCGTATCTAAACAATAATGGAATAAGGTCATACGTTCCGCAACTTCCAAAAAACACAAGCACCTTTAAACCATACATTTTTACAGATGTAGAACTGAAAAGAATCTTCTATGCATGTGATCATTTGAAGATCAGAGGTCAATTTCTCAAGTACGCAGATAGCTCAATGCCTATATTAATACGTCTTTTATATGGAACTGGAATAAGAATTGGAGAGGCTTTATCTCTTCGAAACAGGGATGTTGATTTTACACAGAAAACCCTTTTTATCACAGACAACAAAAACGGACAGGAAAGATTGGTTCCATTATCGGACTCCCTTACTGATACGTGCTTTCAATACCATGAATTCAAAGAGTTAATTCTTGGTTCCCAGCCCGATGATTCTTTTTTCTTTATAAAACGCAATAAAACAAAATGTTCACACAGTTCGGTATATGAATATTACAGACGAATACTATACCATGCTCATATAACTCATGGAGGTAAAGGAAATGGGCCAAGAATTCATGATTTCAGACATACTTTTGCCGTCCATGCTTTAGCAAAGATGACAAGTACCGGATCCGATTTGTACTGCACCCTGCCAGTTCTTGCTACTTACCTGGGACATAAAAGAATAAACTACCTCGCAGCAGAGCTACGAGGTATTAAAACAGCTTGAGCTGTTGTGAGTGAATTTGTTCATACTCATCAAGTCTACCCTGGGCCTGCACGTAGGCCTGTATCGTATTTTCATCACCATGACGACCGACAGTATTAACATAGTACCCTTTAGTCCAAAACTCTCCACCCCAAAGCTGCTCTTTCACCTCAGGATGAAGTTTGAAAATCTCTTTGGCCGTGATGCTTTTGACTGCTTTGATGATCTTGGTTGGACTCAGCGTTGGTACACTTTGTATCAGAAAATGAACATGGTCTTTATCTGTCCCTATTTCAATGAACTCAATCTCATAACGCTTCGAGATCTCAAGGCAAATGTCTTTCAAAATCTGGTCAACCGCCTTGCTGAAAACAACCCGCCGATATTTGGCTGGACACACAACGTGGTAGAGAAGTACTGAAACGTTATGACTCTTATGAACATATTCACTCACATAACAAATTTAAATAATCTTCTCGAAGCAGAGCTTCGGGGAACTAACCCCGTAGAGATTAGAATCTACAGATAAATATGTGAGACTGACAGCGGACATGTACCCTGAACTGCTTGGCAAAATGGAAAAGATTAGTTCTTTCGTTTTTTTAAATCAAGAGAACGATGGAACCAACTGACTTTGCAAAATTCCTGTCAGAGTTCCTTTCCAGGTATTTACCTGGAGAGAAAGGAGTGAGCCAAAATACGATCTTATCTTATAGGGATACTTTTGTAATTTTTTTAGAGTACATGCAAAAGGTTAATCGTATAATTGCTAGTAAATTAACAACAGATCTCATTAGCAAAGAAATAGTTGTTAATTTTTTGGATTGGATTCAACTCACCCGGAAGTGTGGGGATTCAACACGAAATAGCAGGTTAGCAGCGATGCATTCATTTTTTCGTTTTATGCAGTATCGTAACCCTGAAAATATGCATGAATGGCAGCGAATATTATCCATTGGATTTAAGAAGGTTAATACCGAAGCAATTAGTTATCTTACCTTGGATGGCATAAAACTACTATTGCAGGAACCTGACCAGTCAACAAAAAGAGGGAGGAGAGATTTAGCTTTGCTTTCTTTCATGTATGATAGTGCTGCCCGGGTTCAGGAAGTTTTAGATTTGACCCCAATTATGCTTAGGTTAGAATCTCCCTTTACTGTTAGACTTGTTGGTAAAGGAAACAAATCAAGAATTGTACCATTAATGAAATCTCAAATAGTCGAGTCAGCCCGGGGAACTCCCCCCCGAGCTGCTCACAGAACCGGACGTGAACCTCTCAGCTCATCCGGCTCCTATTGTCCAGCCGCAGGTTTCAGGCCCCATTTCCAATGATAGAAAAGCGATGGCTCCCTTCTTGCAATCTTACCCAGCCAATATTCTGCTTTTCTGGAATGGCCCTTCAGCCTTTTGTATTTCCTCGTAGCCCATCTTACCAATATACGGTTCAGATGCTGAAAAACACAGTACAATTCAGATTTGTAGAATTTGCCATAGTAGTTAATCCAACCTCTGAGCATCGGATTAATCATACGGGATATATCTGACAGTGATTTATCACTCCGCAGATGTATCCGCCAACTACGCAACTCCTGACGCATCTCTTTCTTGGCTCGATCACTTACTGCTGGCAGGAAGTTGACAAAATATTTACCCCAACGATTCTTTGACCTCCGGCAACGAAAAGTGTAACCCAAAAAGTCAAATTTCGTGACAGGGTAATTTTCTCTTCTGTCATCATCCTTGCAATAGACAATCTTCGTCTTTCCCGGATGCAGTTCAAGACCACATTCAGAAAGTCTTTCTCCTAATGCGTCTTTCAGTTCCTGTGCTTCCTCCTCTGTTTTGCAGTGCGCTACACAATCATCAGCATATCTTTCGAATGGATTCTGTGGATATTTTATCCTCAGCCACTCGTCCATGCAATAGTGTAGATAGAGATTCGCTAAGAGTGGACTAACTACTGATCCTTGTGGCGTCCCTTTATCACGGCTAACCAGTGTACCATCACTGTTTTGCATTGGCGCTTTTAACCAGCGACCAATGTACAGTAACACCCACTTGTTATCCGTGTGCCTCTGCAATGCCCGCATAAGTAAATCATGCCTGAGATTCTCAAAAAAGCCTTTGATATCCACATCCAGCACCCAGTCATACCGCCAACATCTTTCCCTCGCTTTTCCTACGGCATCCAGTGCCGATTTCCCAGGACGATATCCATAGGAATCTGGATGAAAATAAGGCTCAATTGATGGTTCGAGCATGATCTTTACTGCCATTTGAGCTACCCTGTCTCCCACTGTGGGAACTCCTAGAGGACGAACACCTCCATCTCTTTTTCCTATTTCTACCAGCTTTACCGGGGGAGGAAAGTAACTCCCTGACGACATCCTGTTCCATAATTTGTACAGATTATTTTTCAAATCTTTGTCAAATTCTTCAATGGATACTTCGTCAACTCCAGCAGAGCCTTTGTTCGCCTTCACTCTCTTGTATGCTTCCCACACAACTCCTTTTGAAATACTAAACGGTTTCGTTTTACTCATTAAGTTCCTCCTAAATTCCTTTAGTTGACTTATTCGTGAAACAAGACAATACAACCCCTTCGCTCCGCTCCCTTTACAGAAGTCTCTTCACTACTACGGGTTGTTCCGCCCCTGTGTCCTGCATCGGTACTCTTACTCTTATGGTTCTCCCACTTGAGTGTCTCCCTTAACATCAGGACGACAGGTTCCCAAGTTCCGCACAAAAGCCTGTATTAAGTTCACGCCACCTTTATGCCGGATGCCGCATGAGCAGTAAACAAGTTCCTCTCATGCTTGTCCCAGGTTAACGACACCCCCCTGGTTTTGACATCATTCCTACGCTTTCGACACTTCATCAGTGGTTCACTTTCGTTCGTCTCCTTAATACTTACCTGATCCCGTTTCTTCGAGACCTTTTCCTTGTCGCTCACTACATCAACTCTTAATTGATGCGGCACAAGGTGGTTTGAAGCCTGTGCCTGTACACCGGCTCCGAGGGGCCGTCCCTCATCTTTTGTGCAGCTCCGCTAAACAGAATGGCTGCTGTTTGCGATCTTGGCACACTATCATCAGCATATCTCTCAAATACCATGATTGAATGTCGTTGCTCCATCCAACTGTCAAACACTTCATGCAGGTAAAGATTGGCCAGTAGCGGGCTGATTACTCCACCCTGTGGCGTCCCCTTCTTGCGTTCCGTGTCTGTCTCTCCATTTATTTTCAACACCGGAGCTTTTAACCATCTTTTACAGTAAAGTAAAATGTGCTTCTTTGATGTGTACTTCCGCAGTATCTCCATCATTTTCGCATGGTCAATGTTATCAAAGAACCCTTTGATGTCCAAGTCCACCACATACCAGCGCTCCCAGCAGTTCTTTGCACAGGCATCCAATGCCTGATGCGCACTCTTGCCGGGGCGATATCCGTATGAACTTGGGTGAAAGTGCGGTTCCAGTTCTTGTTCCAGTTCCGCCCTGATCACTTCCTGGGCTACCCTGTCACACATCGTAGGTATCCCAAGTAACCGTTCTTTGCCATTGGGTTTTGGTATGGATACTTGTCGAACAGCAGGTGGAAAATAACTCCCACTTGCGAGTCGATTCCATACCGGATACAAGTACTTTCGTGGATTCTTCTCAACCATTTCGATTGTGACGTTGTCCACCCCAACGCCTTTACCTCCCCGTCTGATCCGCTTCCACGCTGTCCATACTTGTTCCTTGGTTATCCCCAGAGATTTTGGCTTTAGTTCGAAAATCATCCTGTTTTGCAGTTGTAATACATCCTTAAACCTGTTATGTGAAGCCCTTCGCTCCATCCTCATTACAAGAACTTCATCACTACTACAGCTTCATCCGCCACAACCCTGTACTTCTCTAATTTCGACCTTGCGGGCTCTCCGCTTGTGTCTTTTCGATTATCATTACAAGGTTGCTTCCCGTGTTCCATTGCAACGCCTGCACACAGTTCCTGCCGCCTTTGTGACGAATGTCTGTACAGATAGCTGTTCAGGTATCCTCCGTACGATTCCTTTGCCACTAATATGCGCAGTTATAGTCATTGCCTAAGTTAAATTTTCGACACTTTATCAGCGGTTCACTTGCGTTCAGCTCCTGTGTGCCCACCTGAAAGGATCTCGTCCTCCCTTACTCCCTGTCCGCTCAATACCTCCCGCATTGTCGGGAAGCACCGCAGGGTGGTTTGGTACCTGCTCCTGATAACCGATACCGATAGGCCATCTCAATTAATAGTTAATAGTTTGATTAATAATTGAAAATCTATCATCATTGCAACAGTTGCACGCACAGTTGAAAGGGTGTGCGCCCTTCGCTCTGTGCGCTCACGGCGCACGTTAATCCTTCACACAGATGGAGGGGGACAATACCGGAGTGATTCATTTCAGGCGATGTTACAAAATGCTGAGATAAGACCGAGCCATGCAAAAAATTGTTTGGAAAATGGTTTAGCAGAGAGGGTTAATGGTATAGCGAAGAATGAATACCTTGTGGACTATACTATCCGGAGCGTTACACAATTAAATAGGGTTCTCAAGCATATACAGTATCAACATAATGAGGTATGGCCATCATCAAAATTAGGATGGATTACTCCGAAACAATTTGCTAAACGGATAGAGGGTATACCTTTAAAAGAACGACTGGTGAAAACCGTCAAGGAAATTACAAAATAAAAGAAAGGGGTTTTTGTAGGCATGACAATCAAAAATGTTCATATCTTTCAACCGAAAAAAGGAAGAAGAGTTAAACTCTTGCCCCTTTCATTTTCGACCGATAGAGTTAACCCTCGATTGGTCGCTCCCAAGCAGAGCCAATCTTCGTTGCACTCTACAAGACAAAAATATGGACTAACTACTTTTATGGAAATAATGTTATTAAAACTAAAACAAGAAAAGTAAACTTAATGACAATCATATTCATGAAAGGTCAAACCTGAAACATGAAACATGAAACATGAAACATGAAACCTGAAACTTGAACCGAGGCGAAGCCGAGCTCGCCGAAGGCAAACCCGGGACACTGAACGCTGAACGCTGAACACCGTTTTACATCATCTGCTCCAGCACCCTTATCCGGTCCTGTATGGGCGGATGTGTTGCAAAAAGGGTTGAGAACGAAGCACCTTTCTTTTTGACACCCGGGTTTTCGATAAACATCTGGGCCACATCCTTTCGTGTTACGGCTTCAATCCTCGGGTCACCTGACACCTTCCTCAGGGCTGAGGCCAGGGCATAGGGTTTATGTGTCAGTTCAGCTGACCCGGCATCAGCCAGGTATTCCCTTTTTCTGGAAAGGGCAAACCTGAATAATGTTGTCAGTAACCAGCCGATAGCTGCCAGTATTATTATCAATATTATTGCAGCCCCGCCCTTGCTATCCCTCCTTCTTCCCACACCGCCATACATTGTTCCGCGTAATAAAGCCTGTGTGGCAAATGCAAAAATACCTACAAAGATCACGGATATAATCAACAGACGCACATCCCGGTTGCGTATATGTGTTAATTCATGGGCTATTACCGATTCAAGTTCATCATCATCCAGTTTATCTATTATACCCCGCGATAATGATATGGTGTATGTCTTCTCATTGATGCCGCTGGCAAAAGCATTAAGACTGTCATCCTCAATAACATTAATAGCAGGCATTCTCTTCATGCCTGCTGCTATGGAGAGGTTCTCCACTATATTATATACCCTTTTGTTTTCTTTTCTCTGAAGGGGGCGCGAACCGGTAGCCCTGTTTATCATTGAGCTGTGTGAGGACCAGGCAATGGTAAACCACAGCATAACACCCGCAGCTACCCATGGTATGGTCCTGAGAAATCCACTTACCGGATCTATCTCTGCTTCAGACTGGTATACACTGTATATCAGCCAGAAGACCATTACAAGCGCAAATATTACAAGGGGAAAAAGGATAAGAAGTAATACCGACCGGATATTATTCTTCCATATCTGCGACTGTAAACCTACGTATTTCATGGTATATACTATTCAAAGCTCGCTTTAGGTGGTTCTTCCATTTCCTCGCGACGTTCACCCAGGTCAAACATGGGTTCTTTGCGGAAACCAAACATACCTGCTATTATATTGGACGGGAATACCTGCACTGCTACGTTCAGCTCTTTGGTGGCCGAATTAAAGAACCGGCGTACAGCAGCAAGCTTATTTTCAACATCAGATATCTCTTCCTGCAACTGCATAAAGTTCTGGTTTGCCTTAAGATCCGGGTATGCCTCTACAGCAACCTGTATCCCGCCAAGGGCAGCTGACAAACGCGATTCAGCTTCAATCTTTTCATTTATGCTTCCTGCCTTCATGGCATTCGCCCGCGCATTTGTAACTTCAGTAAGCAATTCTCTTTCATGCTTCATATAACCTTTAACCGCATCAATCAGTTGTGGTATCAGGTCATGACGCTGCCTGAGCTGAACATCTATGTCAGCAAAAGCATTTTCCCTGTTATTCCTTAGCCTCACCAACCTGTTATAAGCTGATATGACAATAAGAGCCAGAATAACTACTATGGCTATTACAATAATTAAACCTGTCATTTTCTAAATTAATTAGTGAAAAACAAATATATGAAATGTTTCAATAAATGGTATAAAGTAATAATGGAATAATGCATTATTGGAACATGTCATTCCTGACCTGATCAGGAATCTCTTTGAATGAAAAATTCTGAAGATCGAATTTTACTTCTTAAATCATAATTCGTTATTCAGTATTCTTCAATCAGAAGGACATCACCTTATACCCTTTTTTCAGGTAATCCGACAAAGGTGCACCCATTCCCTTTACATCAATACCAAGCTTTCTAAGATCTTCTTCAACATTATACATTCGCGCACAGGCTATGCATGCTTCAAGGATAATTCCTGCATCTTTCATTTTCCTGATTTCTGCCTGCAGGTCTGTATTTTCAGTGAGCAGCTTTGCAGAAGGACCCCAGACAATAAATATCACCTCGTCAAACCATCCGGCGCGTTTGGCATTATACACATACATATAGACCATCTTCTCAGCCACTTCAATATCACCGCTGGTCCAAACAACAACGAGTGTGTCTGTATTAATAGCTGCTTGATCCTGTCCTTTCAAATCATCTCCTGCCGGACCTGCCATCAGCACCATCATAAAAAGAAACACCAATCTATTCATAGTCAATAAATTTAATGTAGAGGCGCAATATCTTGCGTCTCTACATTGTATTTGTTATGTTTTCTATCTCATCCGATTCGTATATAACCTTGCTGTTTACATTGTTTATTTCCCTTACCATGGCCAATGCCACATCACTTGCCCTTATGCCCCTGTACTTACGCTTTTTACCACTTAGAAGAAATCCTAAGCCTCTGACCAGCGCTTTCCCGACTGACTCTAACAACCTGATTTGATGTCTCTTACCCAGCAATATTGAGGGCCGCAAAATGATCTTCCTGCTGAAGTCAAGGGATTGAATATCATTCTCCATCTGGCCTTTTATCCTGTAGTAGTAATTACGAGATTCCGGGTCTGCTCCTATGCTTGACACCACGGCTATATTTTTCACACCATTCTGCAGGGCTGCCTTTGCTATTTTAACGGGCAGGTAACGATCAATTGCTTCCATTCTCTCTATTGAACCTGCTTTGCGCCTTGTAGTGCCAATGCAAATGAACAGGTCGTCGCCCTTAATAAAGTCATTGTAATCCTCAACCTTTTCAACCTCAACAATCTTTTCAATCACCTTTATATGCTCAATATGCAGTTCACGACGGGTAAATACCTTTACCGCCCTGTATCTTATATCCTTTATAAGATGATATAATAGTTCAGAACCAACAAGTCCTGTAGCACCAAATACTATCGCTGTTTTATTCATTTTTCTTTTATAAACACCCGGTAATCAGTTCTAGTTCATAATAACTCATAACTTTATTCCCCTGCCCCTTTAATGGCAGAAAGCAGGTACACCCCCCCTTTGAGTACAATTTCCCTGCCTTCCAGATCCTGGTGATTAATTATTTCAACTCTCTCATTATCTGTGATTCCCGTTTCTATTTTTACAGGTCTGTAACTATTGCCGTCTTTTATAAAAACTATTTCCCCCTGGTCAGAATAAACAACTGATTCAACCGGCAATGTCATAACATCTTTATCCTCAACATGAATATCAGCCCTTATCATCATTCCATGTCTGAGGTTCTCATAATCTTCATCCGGTTTTGCATACACCATAAAGGTACGGCTTATCTGGTCGATCTTTTGCCCTGAGTATATTACTTTTCCAAAATGTTCCTTAACCATGCTTCGCGGATCAGGACATAAAAAGCTTACTACCTGTCCCTGCATGATCCTGGCAATATCCTTTTCAAAAACCCTCAGTACGATCAGGAATTCTTTACGGTTCACTAACTCTGTTATTACTTCCGCAGGCTGAACAAACTGGCCTATAGCAATATTAATGCCTTCTATATATCCGTTTATAGGAGCTTTTACTGAAAAGACAGAAACAAGATTACCAATGCTTAATTCATCTGTATTGCATCCGAGTATTTTAAGGTTTTCCTCAAGTGATGCAAGACTTACCTGTGATTGTTCCCATTCACTCTTAACCCTCTGGTATTCCTTAAGTGCATTAATATTCTTCTCATTTAGTTCTGTCTGTCTCTGGTAATTCTGCTCGAGGTAATCAAGCCTGCTCTTTTCAGTCAGGTATTCCTTTTGCATCATAAGGAATTCAGGGTTTTCGAGTAGTGCAATATTTTCTCCTTTTGTAACATATTTGCCATCAAATACAAATATTTCTTTAACATATCCACTCATCAGGGAAGAAATTTTTGCCCTGTTTGAAGGAGGTGTTTCAATATTCCCGTTACATGATATTTTACTTGTGAGTGTTGTCTCCCTCATGTAACCGGTTTCTATGCCAGCACTTTCCATTTGTTTATCATCAAGGGTTATAACAGAAGGTGTTTCACCAACCGGCTCACTTTGTTCCTCTCTGTTACAGGATGATATAACAGTAACCAGGGAGATGATCATCAAAATATAAATGTATTTCATATCACTTATTTTTTCAGGTATTCAAGTTCAAAAGCGTTTATATTATAGGTTTTTATAAGACCAAGGTATTCTTCTCTTATTGAAGTTGCATTTCCCAGGTTTCTGGTAAGTTCTATGTAGTTTATGTCTCCTGAATTATAGAGTTCGATTACTGCAATTTCAATGCTATCGGCCACAGGAACAAGGTTGTCCCTGTAGAAAGCCAGTTTTTCGTTTATCATTTCCATTTCCCCGGTAACATTCCGTATTTGTTTTTGCCGTTGTGCTTCCTGTTCAGCAACATTAAATTCATTCTTTTTATACTCTATTTTACTGCTTGCAATCTTTTTCTGCTGCGGCATGAACCAGAGAGGCAGGGACACCCCTGCTTCCACTCCCTGGTAACCAGTCAGTCCATCTATTTTCTGATTAAAATATCCAAAATAGAAATCGGGCATAAGGACTGATTTTTCCACACCTATCTGTGCCCTGCTCTGCTCAAGTGATTTTTCCCATAATGAGCGATGCAGAGTATCTGTTCCGTTATTTTCTTCAATGATTAATACAGGTTCAAGCTGCTTCTTAACAGGAATGAGTCTTTCATCTGAATAAGTAAGGGTCTGCAGGTTATTTAATACTGACTCCATCCTGTAATTGACATCCTTATATCTTATTATCATATTGCCGGCTTCTGTTTGCAGTGCCAGCATTTCCAGTGAGCTTGTTTCACCCAGCCGTCGCTTCTCAGCAGCTACCCCGATCAGTTTATTATAGTTACTTACCGTTTGCATTATTGTGTCAGCCAGATTCTCAAGATACCTGTACTGAACAAATGCCTGTCGCAATTCTTTTTTCAGGTATTCCCTGTAGAGGCTTATGTTTAACTGTTCTTTTTCTGCTTCTTTGCCATACATTTTAGCCTTTGACATACTCTCCGGCAGGTTTGCAAGGTTTTGGCCCACAGATAAGCGGTAGTCTTTAATATCAGAATTTATCTGTCCATATTCATAGGAAACATCTGTTGTTCCAAGGTCAATTTTTACCCCGGACAGTTTTTGTGCCTGTTGCAGGCTGAGTTCTCTCTGCCTGAGCGAAGGATTATTCTGCAACATTATTTCTTCCGCTTCCTCAAGAGTAACCATCCTTTTCTTAACATCCTGTGCCAAGAGAGGCTGGATAATCAGCAACAGTAATATTATTAACGCTGACTTATTTATTTTTACTGGTTTACTGAACCATTTTTCACTGTAATAATAAACAAGCGGCAGCAATACCATTGTAAGGAAAGTGGAAGTAATGATACCTCCTATCACAACCGTGGCCAGCGGTCTTTGTACTTCAGCACCCGCCGTTGTACTTACAGCCATTGGCAGGAATCCCAGGGCTGCAACGGCTGAAGTAATTGCCACCGGACGCAGCCTGTTTCTTGTTGCAGTAATTATGCGCCTGTGCAAATTAGTCATTCCTTTTTCTTTAAGTTCATTTAAATGATTAATAAGGACTATACCATCCAGAACGGCCACACCAAAAAGTGCTATAAATCCCACTCCTGCTGAAATGCTGAATGGCAATCCCCTGATCCATAGGGCAAACACGCCCCCAATTATGGAGAGGGGGATTATACTGAATATAAGTGCAGCCTGCTTAAGGGATTTAAAGGCAAAGTACAGCAGTATAAATATCAGTAATAATGCAACCGGTACTATAAGTTTCAGTCTTTTGAAAGCTGATTGCAGGTTTTCAAACTTTCCACCGTATGTATAGTAATATCCAGGGGGAAGGCTGGTGTTTTCAGTCAGTATTTCCTGTACGTCATCCACTACAGACTGGACATCCCTGTTCCTGACGTTCATACCTATAGTGATCCTGCGGTGGGTATTGTCACGTGATATCTGCACCGGATTATCCACATATTGTATTTCTGCCACCTCCTTTAAGGGTACCTGTTTGCCTGATGGCGTTCTTATATATAGCTGATCAAAATCTGCTATATAGTCCCTGTAATCTTTACCAAGTCTCACAACAAGGTCGAATTTTCTCTCACCTTCAAAAATATATCCTGCCTGCTCTCCTGCCATGGCAGTTCTTACCATGCTGTTAAGGTCTGCAATATTAAGCCCGTAGCTGGCCACCTTATACCTGTCATATTCAATAACTATCTGTGGCAATCCCTCAATTCTTTCAACCCGCACATCTTCCGCTCCTTCAATGGTTTCTATATATCTTGATGCATCATTAGCCCTGTCAAACAATACCTCAAGGTCTTCACCGTAAATTTTCACAACAACGTCAGACTTTGCACCTGTCAGTAATTCATTAAATCGCAATTGTATCGGCTGAGTAAATTCAAAAGCTACTCCGGGTATTACGGACAGGCTGGCCTTCATTTTTTCAATAAGCTCTGTACGTGTATTAGCCGATGTCCATTCCTTTTTGTTTTTTAAAGTGATCATTATATCAGCATCTTCAATGGCCATTGGGTCTGTTGGCACTTCCGCTGTTCCTATTTTTGAAATCACATTTTTCACCTCCGGGAAACTGTCCAGTAATATTTTTTCTGCCCTTGTGCTTGATTTTATGCTTTCCTCAAGAGAACAACCCGGTGGATTTGTCATCTGCATTGCCAGGTCACCTTCATCCAGATCGGGCAAAAATTCAGCTCCAAGCCTGTTATAAAAAATGAATGCTGATACCAGTAAGCCCAGAGCTATGAGTATTATCAATGGTTTTTGCCTCAGGGAAAACCTGAAAACAGGCCTGTAAGTTCTGTGTAAAAGACCCATTACCCTGTCGGCAATTGTAGTTCTGTCGCTTGTTCTTTTCCTCAGGAACAGTGACGATACCATGGGGATGTAGGTAAAAGATAATATCAATGAACCAATAATGGCAAAACTTACCGTTGTGGCCATCGGTTTGAACATTTTTCCTTCTATCCCGACCAGGGTAAGCAACGGAAAGTACACTATCAGTATGATCAGGGCGCCAAAAGCTGCTGAATTTTTAATTTTCAGGCTTGCTCCCAGTACCAGTTCGTCAAGATGCTTTTTCCCCTGTATTGCTTTCTGTTTTTCCATCTGATGAATTATCCCTTCCACAATAATAACTGTGGCATCCACTATCAGACCAAAGTCAATAGCACCCAGTGACATGACAGTGGCGGTTACACCAAAAGCATTCATCATGGAAAAGGCAAAAAGCATGGCAAGGGGAATAACGGAAGCTACAATAAGACCGGCCCTCCAGTCGCCAAGCATCAGTAAAAGGATAAAAATCACTATCAGACCTCCTTCAACAAGGTTTTTGGAAACAGTATGAATTACTTTTTTGACCAGCACTGACCTGTCAAGATATGGCTCTATTGATACCCCTTCAGGCAGGTTATTATTAACCTGTTCAATCCTTTCCTTAATTTCCTTAATAATAGATGAAGCATTGCCTCCTTTCAACATCAGGGTAATACCTCCCACTGCTTCCCCCTTGCCATCTTTTGTCATGGCACCAAAGCGTGGTGCCCAGCTTATTCCTACAGAGCCTATGTCTTTAATAAGAACGGGGTTGCCTCCTCTCGTATCTACCACAACGTTCTCAATATCCCTTATGTCTTTAAGTAATCCGTCAGCCCTGATATAATAAACATATGGCCCTTTGTCAATATAACCGCCACCTGTATTTTGATTATTTGACTCCAGGGCCTGGTTAACATCCAGCAATGAGAGGTTAAAGGCCCTCAGCAGGTTAGGATCAACCGCTACTTCGTATTGTTTTACAAATCCTCCAAAACTGCTTATCTCAACAATCCCGGGAATACCGTTTAACTGCCTTTTTACAATCCAGTCATGTATAGTCCTGAGATCCATTGCAGAATACATTTCTTCATATCCCTCTTCCACTTCAAGGGTATACTGGTATATCTCCCCAAGACCCGTGGTAATAGGCATCAGCTCCGGCTCACCGTACATTTCCGGAATATCTGACTTAGCCAGGGCAAGCTGCTGTCCTACGAGTTGCCTTGCATCGAGTATTGGCACCTTCTCCTCAAAAACAACTGTTACAACAGATAATCCGTACCTTGATACCGACCTTAACTCAACCACCCTGGGAACATTTGCCATAGTCATCTCTATAGGATATGTTATGAATTGTTCTACCTCCTGTGCTGCCAGGTTTGGACTTACTGTTACTATCTGTACCTGGTTATTGGTTATATCAGGAACAGCATCAATGGTAATATTCCTTAAGGAAAAAATGCCCCAGGCAATAAGTCCCGCCGTAAGCAATGCTATAACCAGTTTGTTCCTTATACTGAATTCTATTATCCTTGTTAACATAGGCAGAGGTTTGGAGTATTTTTCTAAATATTATCTTCCAGGACAATTTGGATGCAAAAGTATAAAATATGTTCATTTGCAATTGCTATCCGTGGAATTTTGCAATAGGTACAATTTATTTGATACGTTTGAACAGTTTGATTGTTTAATTTACCATTAACCTTTTCAAACATTCAAAAGCTCAACCGAACCCCGATTTATCTTGGTGAGCTCGACGAACCCCAAGTCCTCGGGGTGAGTCAAACCTTATTCTTGTTAATATGTTAAAATTGGAGATAATGAGCATTATTTACCGCTGAAGCTTACATCATTAAAAAGCAATGACGGCGTTCTCCATGCTGTATCTTCGTATACATCATTACCTACCTCTGCGAGGTTTTTATATAGCTGCAGCAAATTGCCGGTAATATTCATTTCGGAAACAGGTTTAATAATTGTCCCCTTTTCAATGAGGAAACCTTCAATACCATAGGAAAAATCACCCGTGGAGCCATTTGAATTACCACCGTTGAATCCTGTCACCAGTATTCCTTTATCAAGGGAAGCGATCATCTCCTCAAGGTTCTCGTCGCCTGTTTCAAAAACCAGGTTTGTTGTGCTTCCGCTGGTCGGATCCATACTAAGCTTTTTGCCGTAATAAGTATCGATATAATAGGATTTCAGAATCCCTTTCTCAAAAATCGTCCGTTTTTTCAAGGCCAGTCCTTCATTATCAAAATGCCTTGAGCCTCTTCCGGAAACTATAAAGGGATCATCGATAAGTGTAAATTTATCCGAGCCCACCTTCTTATCAAGCATATCTATAAGGAATGAATTTTTCTGTTGTATGGCGGAACCGTTAAGTGCCTGAATCAGTGGGCCCAGGCTCTGACTGGCAAGCCTGTTCTCGATTATCATTGACATATTTGCAGACTCAATCTTAGCCTGTCCAAGCTTTTTCAGCGCCTTATCAAGGGCTTTTTCCCCTATTCCCTGGCTCTTCAGTTTATCATAGAAAAGTGCACTCTCATGCCAGTAATCACTTGGCCGGGCATCTCCTTGTTTAACGGAAACAGAAGCGCTTACACTGTAATAAGTATTTGCCGTGTCTCCCTCAAAACCATTACTCGTTACCATTACTGATCCAATCATACCATCATCATACGAAGCTGTAACAGATACTATACGCTCATCTTTGCCAAGCACTTCCTTTTCAACCGCAAAGGCTGAATCGATCTTTTCCTGTGGGTCAACCGACTTGAAATTGTCATCAAAGGTTTTGAGATCGGGGCCTCTGCCCTTATAATAAAGATCCGGGTCAGGCAGGCTCCTGTATTCATCCTCGGCAAGATACTTTGTTCCCTCTATAGCTTCGTCAATAAACCTTGCCAGCTCTTTCCTGTTATCAAGCCTGTTGGTTGAATGAATAGAATATTTCTTATCAACATACAAAAATATTGTTAGTCCGTTCTCAATTGACTGTTCAAGGTTCTCGATCTTTTCTTCCCTGACGGATATACTGTTGCTCTGGCTGTCGTTAATAACTGCTTTGGCCTGCTGGGCACCGCTTTCCAGTGCATGATCAACAGCCCACCTGGCTAATATATATTTTTCTTCTCTAGTCATGATTTTTTGTTTTCCTGTTTTTAAAATTCATATTCATGTTATTCCTGCATCTTAAGCATTTATTCCTCCAACGGTCAGCTTCTTAACCAACACAGTGGGTAATCCCATTGTTACAGGTACTGATTGCCCCCCTTTGCCACACGTCCAGGTACCATTATCAGTTTTATAATCGTCTGCGGCCATAATAATATCAGCAAGCGCCTGTGGCCCGTTACCAATGATATTAATGTCCTTGATTGGTTGTGTCAGTTTACCTTTCTCCACAAGGTATCCTGATTTTACAAAGAAGGTGAAATCTCCGGCTCCAATCTTCACCTGTCCGTTACTGAAATTATCAACATAAACACCGTAATCCACCTCAGCTAGTATATCTTCCCTGGTATGCGGGCCCGGTTCCATATAGGTTGACCTCATCCTTGGCAGGGGTATATGCTGGAATGATTGCCTCCTTCCGTTACCTGTAGGTTCAACACCATAATGATTCGAACTTATCCTGTCGTGTATATAGCTGTTGAGTATACCATCCTTAACAAGGTAAATCTTCCTGACATCATTACCTTCATCATCAATATTCAATGAACCGCGGTTATTCTCCAGCGTTCCGTCGTCTATGATATTTATGAAGTTTTCGGCTATTTTCTTACCCATCTTATCACTGAAAATTGATGTTCCTTTCCTGTTAAAGTCAGCTTCAAAAGCATGTCCTATAGCTTCGTGCAGGAGTATTCCCGAACCTCCCGCTCCCAGTACAACAGGCAACTCACCTGCTTTGGGTTTGGTGGCATCAAACAATATATTTGTCCGGTCAACAACTTCCCTCGCTAACTCATCTACCAGTTCGTCCGACAGCCACTCAAAACCTTTCCTGTAAGATCGTGATGAATACGAATTTTCGATTTGCTTACCCTTTTGCATAATACAAACAGCAACAAAGCTTGACATTGGCCTGTAATCATAACTCAGCCTGCCTTCAGAACTATAGAATAACACATAGCTTGTTTCATCGTTCAGGAAGGCATTCACTTTCATTACCTTATCATCCAGGCTGAAAATCCTGTCATTGATCTTCTGTACAAAAGGTACCTTATCTTTCACCGAAACATCTTCCCAGCTTGTTTTTATACTGTAATAATCGGCAGGTACTTTTTCATTAAAGACCTGGCTGTCAATTGTGCCCGGACTGTTTGCTATGCTGGCAGCCAGTTTTGCAGCATCCAGCATTGATTCCATTTCCAGTGACTCTGAATAGGCAAAACCTGACTGATCCCCGTTCAACACCCTTATGCCCACACCATAGTCAATATTCGAAGATGCACTGTTAACCTTGCCGTCCTGCAGGCCAATATTATTTGATATCTTATGTTCAAAGAAAAGGTCGGCATAATCACTTCCTTTTGACATAGCTTCCGAAATCACCCTGCTGAGTGTTCCGGTGCTGATTTCGAAATGTTCCAAGTAATCTTTCACATTTGTTGAAATTTGCAGGTTGCTGCATGATTGGACAAATGGTGGTATTATTATTGTCCCCGCAACAGCAGCACCGCTGGTTTTTAAAAAATTGCGTCTGTTAAGATTCATACTACTAAATTGTTAATTGTAAAAATAGTAAAAACGACACAAGGTAATATTTTATAGCTTAATCCGGATTAAACGATATCAATTTTTTTCTCTCCTTCCACTCCGGAAGGAATTTATCCATCAATTCATTAAATCTTTTGTTGTGTTTTCTCTCCAGTAAATGAACCATCTCGTGCACAAGAATATATTCAAGAATGCTGTCCGGGTATTTTGCAAGCTCAAGACTCAGCCATATACGTCTTTCAGACGCATTGCACGTACCCCATTTTGTTTTCATTTTTCTTATCCTGAGCTCTGATACCCCCACATTCATTTTTTTCTCCCACTTTTCAAGCAATGAAGGAAGTTTAAGCCTTATTCTGTCACGGTACCAGTTATCAAGTATCTTCTCCCTTATTGCTTTTTCATGACCTGGCTTAACAACCATTATAATCCTGTTATTTTCCTGGTATACCACGGGCGGTTTATAGCTGTACCTGATTTCAAGCAAATAGCGTTTCCCTTCATATAAATGATACTCCCCGCTTTTATACCCTTTTTGTCTTTCCTGTTCAACTTTCTTAAGCCTCTGGTGATGTTTTATTATCCAGTTGAATTTTGAGCTTATAAAGTCTGAAACGGCCCTCGCTGGCATCCTTTCCGGAGCAGATATCACAACCCTTCCTTCAGGAGGATAAATCCTGATATAAACATGTTTTATGGGTTTTCGTACTAAAACAGCAGGAATATTGCCAATTTCGATATTTTCAGGCTTTGACATTGATTGTTTCTGATAAACAAAATATGGGCGAAGATAACTGATTTAATAGTATCTTTATATTATCATTTAAATCAGCCTGCACTAATAAAATGATGAAAAAAATTGTTGACAGGATATTCATGCTATATTTTATCCTTTTCATATTTCTTATGGCATGCGACAGGCAAAATGATAAAAATAATCCTCCCAATATCCTTTTTATCATTGCTGATGACCAGACATACAGTGGAATAAACAGCAACGGTAACGATGAAGTAATTACTCCAAACCTTGACAGGTTATCCGAATCCGGAGTCACATTCACCCATGCCTATAATATGGGCGCCTGGAATGGTGCAGTTTGTGTTGCCAGTCGTGCAATGCTCAATTCCGGCCGGTTTATCTGGAGAGCAAAAGAACTGAGTGACGGATCATATTCAGGATTTAAAGAACAGGACTTTATGTGGAGCCAGCTAATGGCAAGTAAAGGATATGATACTTATATGACTGGTAAATGGCATGTTGGTGTGCCTGCAGATTCGGTTTTCATGGTCACTGGCCACGTAAGGGCAGGCATGCCGGGAACTGTTCCTGAAGCATATAACAGACCACTTTCAGAGAATGATACAACCTGGCTTCCCTGGCATAAAAAATGGGGCGGATACTGTGAGGGTGGAAAACACTGGAGCGAGGTTGTAGCCGATGAGGCAATTGGTTTTATCGATAGCTCACTGACCCGATCGAATCCTTTTTTCATGTATATAGCCTTTAATGCCCCACATGATCCAAGGCAATCACCAAAAGGGTTTATTGAAATGTATCCCCTGGAAAACATTTCACTACCTGTTTCATTCATTGAAGAATATCCTTTTAAGGATGCAATGGGTTGTCCTGCAACACTCAGGGATGAAATGCTTGCACCATTCCCCCGTACACCATATTCAGTACAAATACACATACAGGAATATTATGCTATCATAACCCATATGGATCAGCAGATAGGCCGCATAATTAAACACCTGAAAACTTCAGGTCAGGATAAAAACACTTATATCCTTTTCAGTGCCGATCATGGACTGGGATGCGGTAAACATGGCTTACTTGGCAAGCAGAACATGTATGATCACAGCATCAGGGTACCCCTGATTATCGTCGGACCCGACATACCGGAGAATGAAAAAAGGCAAATGCAGGTTTACCTGCAGGACCTGATGGCAACCACCCTTGATATTGCCGGGATAGCCAGACCTGAATATGTGGATTTCATCAGTCTCATTCCTTTAATTAAAGACAATGCAGCAGATAGTCCTTACCAGGAAATATATGGTGCATATATCGATCTTCAAAGGATGATCAGGACAGAGGAATACAAACTTATCCTCTATCCAGGGGTACCGGTTTACAGGTTATTTGATATGAAAAATGATCCGCATGAAATTAATGATCTTGCTGCCGATTCGGGTTACCATGACTTAATCAAGCAACTGGCTGTAAGGCTGAAAAAACAACAGGAATATATGGATGATACCCTTGATCTGGGAAGGTATTTTCCTGAACTTTTCTTAAATTAATAATAAGACACATGCAAATTGTTCATTTCTATTTTTGGAAAAAAATTTGCTTTTCTGAAAACATAATTTAACTTTGCATCACAAAGTACTTTTAATTATGGATAACAATTCACATTCCGAAGATCTAAGGACCATCAGAAAAATAATGGAAGAATCATCCAGATTTTTGTCACTGAATGGTCTGTCAGGAGTATTTGCCGGTATTTTTGCACTCTTTGGTTCTGCAATAGCAGCCATTGCAATTCATAAAGCACAAACGGCTGAAATTAATAAGCTGGCATTGATCCTCCTGCTGGATGCTATTGTCGTTCTGATTGCTGCCCTGGGTATCTCTATTTATCTCTCCGTCCGGAAAGCTACCCGGAATGGCCTGAAAGCCTGGACAAGCATAACAAAAAGGATGTTACTTAATCTCCTAATTCCGTTGTTTTCAGGGGCAGTTCTTATCCTTGTCTTTTACCTGAATAGTAATTATGAATATATTATACCTTCGATGCTGATATTCTATGGTCTGGCACTTGTAAGCGCCGGAAAATTTACTTTTGGAGAAATACAGTATCTTGGGATACTCGAAGTACTCATAGGTATCTTCGCTCTTTTCATTCCTGAGTATGGTCTTATTTCATGGGCTTTTGGTTTCGGAATTCTTCACATTCTTTACGGTTTGATTATGCTAAGGAAATACAGATGAAATAGCTCCCTGACCATATGAAAGATATATTAAACAATCTTAGCAAATTACTCGAGAACCGTATCAGGTTGGGTATAATGTCGGCACTTGTGGTGAATAATAGTCTGGATTTCAATTCCCTTAAGGATCTTCTTGATGTTACTGACGGAAACCTGGCCAGCCATCTAAGAGCACTTGAAAAAAATGAATTACTGGAGGTTAGGAAACAATTTATCGGAAGGAAACCGAATACAAAATATATAGTAACCAAGCATGGTAGAAATGTCTTTAATCAACACCTTGATGCGCTTGAACAGCTTATGAAAAGGAAGTAGATTTTTTTTATCATGATGCTTTGCAACTCAAAGTACTTTTAAAACAATTAATATGAAAAATGAGAGTCAAAATGACATTAAATGGTACGAAACATTAACATTTAAAATGGCTCTTCTTGGTATTATGGCCATCATGTTTCTGGTGCCCCTTGAGTTAATTAAAAAGGTAATTAACGAGCGGGCTGAAAACTCACAATCAGTGCAACAGCAAATCTCGGAAGAATGGGGAAAAGTACAGACAATCACCGGACCCATTCTGAATATCCCTGTTACCAGGATTATCTATGAGGATGATAATAAAGTCAGTCATACCACTTCAACCTGGCATATAATGCCGGAGGACCTTGAAATAAAAGGTAAAATCATTCCACAGATCAGGTATAAAGGTATCTATGAAACCGTTATATATGAATCGGATCTGAAAATGTCCGGATCATTTATAATCCCGTGGAACATAGATAATAGTGAGGTAAGGGTGAAATGGGATGAAGCATATTTTACCCTTGGGATATCTGACAACAGGGGGTTAATCAGGGACCTGTTATTAAACACTGAAGATGAGATTTATTCAGCACAGCCAGGATGCTATGATCACGACCTGTTTAGTTCGGGAGTAACATTCCCTTCGGGTCTTGCGCCGGATTTAAAAAGTTTTAAGTTTAATATTGATATTGGTTTGCGTGGCTCTTCTGGTATTTATTTCTCTCCCGTTGGAAGATCAACTTCAGTCTACATTGATTCACCCTGGGAAGCCCCCTCATTTACCGGAAACTACCTGCCACAAAACAGGACCATCGGAGAGGATGGATTTACTGCAAGCTGGAATATTACCCATCTTAACAGGAACTTTCCCCAGTCATGGTATGGAGCGATCCACAGGCCGGAAGATGAATCATTCGGTGTAAATCTTATTCTGGAAGTGGATCATTACAGGAAATCCGAGAGAAGTGCGAAATACGGACTTCTGTTCATAGCATTTACCTATCTTGTTTTGCTCTTCCTGGAACTATCCTCAGACAAAAGGATACATCTATTCCATTATTTCCTCGTATCCCTTGCCCTGGTACTCTTCTTCTCTTTACTTAATGCATTGAGCGAGCATATAGGTTTTAGTCTGGCTTATCTCATTTCATCGGTTTCAACAATTGGATTACTTACGTTATTCACAGGTTCTTTGCTGAAAAAAACAAGTTATGTGATTATTGTAAGTGGTATGTTGACTGTGCTTTATGTCTTTATTTATATCCTTCTAGCGCTCAATGAATTTGCTTATCTGGCAGGTAATATCGGATTATTTATAGCGCTGGCCGCAATAATGTGGTTATCGGCAAAGACAAATCTATTCAGGAAAAGTGGTATTTAATGCTATCAGATACAATTCCTGGTTCTACAGAGGGAGAGTCTCGCGCGGAACATTCACATCCATATGCCTGGCTCTCTGGCTACTTATTATCAGAAATGAGATATTCAATTTCTTCTATTTCAAGCTGGGTCGGAGGATTGAAATCATCTGAAGAAATGTAGCCAGTAAGACTGAAGAATAATTGCCATGCTGCAGGTCTTGATCCAAGGAGCAAAAGTAAATTATTCAGGATATCTTTGCTATGTCATGGTTTTATCCTGACCTGTTTTAGTGCACATGAATATGAAATGATCTTTTGCTTTTAAATGAATATTCTGCAAAATTTTTGTCCCCTGTGATAACTATTTGTAAGTACTAATATTTAAACTGTACTCAGCCATTTATTTAAGTATTATTAACAAAATAGTTATCCGGCTTCATATAAATTTACATCCACAAATTTATCAATCCAAGAATGTACAAAAAACTTATATCCAGTTTTATTTCACTCATAATAGGCTTTGTAACTTATGCTGGTACTGACTTAAGCAAACAGGATACAGTAAAATATGATTTTAACATATGCGAAACCACAATAACCATTGTTCATCAAGCTATATTAAATGGTAAATTAACATGTGAGGCTCTCGTTGAAAAATATATTGAAAGAATAGAAAAATATGATAAGGAGATCAATGCGATTATAATTATAAATCCTGAAGCGCTTAAAACAGCCCGGTTACTGGATGAAGAATTCAGGCAAACAGGAAAGCTCCGGCAATTGCACGGTATTCCCTTTATCATTAAAGATAATTTCAATACTGCAGGATTACAGACAACAGGAGGTTCTATTCTTCTTAAAGGATTCGAACCTGCTGAAGATGCTTTTGTTATAAAGAAAATTATTGCTGCCGGAGGAATAATACTCGCAAAATCCAACATGTCAGAATGGGCAATAGACGCAATACAGACAACCAGTTCAATATCAGGAGAAACAAGAAATCCATACAACATGGATTATGTTACCGGTGGTTCGACAGGTGGTACTGCAGTTGCATTAGCCGCTAATTTGGGCCTGGCTGGTATGGGAACGGATACAGGAAGTTCAATAAACGGACCCGCTTCCCATGCATCTATTGTGGGACTGAGACCATCATTGGGTCTTGTCAGCCGTTCAGGCATTATTCCCCTTTACAGTTCCCATGATACACCCGGTCCCATGGCCCGTACAGTTGAAGATGTGGCAATAATTATGGATGTGATTGCCGGTGAGGACAAAAAGGATCCTGTTACACATCATTCAAAAGACAGAATACCTGAATCCTATATACCTTCGACCGACAGCATCAGACTTGATAACATCAGGATAGGAGTCCTTGATGTACTTATCAACAGATTAAAGGATCCCGGAATTCGTAATTTATTCCAGGAAGCATTGAAAGATATGGAAGATATGGGTGCTGAAATCGTATATATCAATATACCTGAATTGGATAAACTCAGGAATGACCTGTGGTGCAAGAATTTTCAATCTTCGCTTAACAGGTACCTGAGAAACCAGCATGAAAAAGCTCCCTTTACTAACTATACCGAACTGGTTGAGTCAGGTAATTTCCTTGATTCTAACAGGGAATTCCTCGAACAGCACCTTGTGTATAACGAGGATACAGCAGTAATGATAAATACTTGTCCTGATGTGTTCAACAGCCATCGCCGCTCAGAGTTCAGAAGGGCAATAGAAAAAGTTATGGATAAAAACCAGATTGATCTGCTCGCATATCCTACCTGGTTGATATCTCCTGCTCGTGTTGGCAGGACTAATGTGTTCTCAGGTGCTAACAGTCCGGTCATAGCTCCTCTCTCAGGACAGCCTTCCATGACAGTACCAATGGGATTCAGTAACAATAACCTGCCTGCAGGTATCCAGTTCCTTGGAAGGATATTTGATGAAGCACTAATGTTGAAAGTGGCTTATATCTACGAACAGGGAACACTGCACCGTAAAACACCTGACTTATTCCCATGCAGATAATAACCATTTAATAATACTGTTCCCTCTGTTATATTCTTCAAGGCTGAAGCCTGGCTATCATTGTATGAAAATTCTTTCAATTTCTTCAAATTCAAGTTCAGCATCGGGATCAAAATCATCGGAGTTCATATATTTTTTCAGACTATAAAGAAGTTGTCTTGCTTCCGGCCTTTGTTCAATATTTGTAAGGAGGTCAATTCCTGAAAAGAGAAGTTTTCCGTTACCCACCCTAACTTCAAAGATCAATGAAAGATCCCTGTTCTCGAACCAGTCGTCGATAATTCTGACTACAGGTTCAATCTTTTGAGTGAGCAGCCCGGTATTAATGGCATTTGAGAAAATCATTGCATCCCACCATTGCCAGTTGGAATGATATTCCGTTGGGAACTCACTCAGAGCAGGATGCTTTGGTTCACATAAAATGCCCAGTGTATGGGGCTTTTGACCGTTTGTCCATGCAGTGTTCCAGAATATGCTTGAAAATCCCAGGCCAATATCTCCACCATATTCAGATGTAATACTTCCCTTTTGGGGGCAAAGTAGAACCTTCCCCCCATTTTCAAGTACCTTTCGAACTTCATTATCCGGGTACCTGCCAATATATATATCCTTATCTTCTTCATCAAACGGCAATATTTCAGGGTAAATCCATATATCCCACCTATTTTCAAATTCATTAACTCTGACAGATATCGTCAATTTGCATGGAGGGCTTATCTTCCCGGAGGATTTCAATATGGGAATACTTATATTAAGTGACCCAAGTTTCTGACAGTTATCAATATCAATAATATTTTTAATAAAACTTCCTCCCTCAATAGAATCAGATTCACAGTCAGACAGTTTCCAGGTAATTTCCGGGTACTGAATATTATCTTTCCCGAAATGAGATATTTCCAGGTCTGCTTTTATAGTATCACTATCTATAAAAATTCGTTTCCCAATTCTGCATAAGGGCACTGTCTGATTACAAAAATTACTGAATTCTTCCGGTGATATATAGCCCTTTTCTTCCCAGAATGCATTCAGTATACCTACGAGGGCAGTCCCCTGACCCGGGAAATCATGAAGATCAAGTAATTGAAAACCGGCAAAGCCCGGTGTCCTGAGTGCAGCTTCTATCTCAGCTTTATAACATAAAGCCTGAAGTTTACCGGAAGCCAGTAAATAATCGTTCGCAAGATGAATCAGACCGGCTTCAGTCAGTGTTTCCCTGAATATTTCAAAATTATTGGCTTTCAGTACACCGTTATACCTTCTAATATCATCAAAATCAGGATAAACGCACCACTGACCTATTTCATGGCTTACCACCGGAATATTGTACTTTTTAATTCTTTCTGACCAGTCATAATCCGTTCTTGGTCTTTCAGAATTAATAATGCTCTCCAATTCCTGTCCCCATGCCTGTATCCTTGGCTTTGGTATATTATGGTAATCATTTTCAGGTATTACAGGCCAACCTGCAGCTCCTGTGTATACTTTCCCGGGATCATTCTGCCTCCAGTTGTTTACAAAGTTACCAAGCCATTCTTCCTGGTTTTCACCGGCAGGCTCGTTACCATATGCCATCATACAGAATGAAGGGTGGTTCCCATAAGCATCAATTATGCGCCCGGCTTCTTTCATAAGCCATTCATCCAGAGGTTTGCCATCTCCAATTGAAGCGCCGCTGTTAGCCCATGAAGAGCATTCCACCTGCATATAAATACCGGCCCTGTCAGCTGCCTCAAATGCTGCCTCCGGAGGGCACCATGAGTGAAAACGCATATGATTAAGCCCATGCGCTTTCACTATCTCAAAAATCCTGTCCCATTCAGCATTTTCAGTGGGCGGATACCCTGTTTCCGGGAATATAGCGCATTCCAGTGTTCCCCTCAGGAAGACAGGCCTGCCATTAATCATGAACCTGGTTCCCTCCGCAATAAATTCCCTCATGCCAAAACTGGTACTATAGCTGTCTTTTCCTTCTTTTGAATCAATCCTTGTAAATAATTTATATACAGCAGGATTGAATTCATCCCATGTAAGCATGTCCTCACCCAGAAGTATTTCGATTCTGTTGCTGCTCTCACCAGGTGGAACGGTTAGATATTGCTTCAGATTTCCCGTTTCATGTATTCTTTCTCCCTCTTTGCCACTCGCACTGATATTCATTTTACAGTTTATGTCCTTGCTGGTTTTGTTATCAATAATAATCTCAACCCATACTGTTTTCGTATCAGTATCCGGATATACATGAACATTTCGTATGAATACAGCTGGTCTGGATGTCAGATAAATCTTCCCGGTAATCCCGTTCCAGTTTGTCTGGGTATGATCGGAAATACTATGGGAGTTTATCCCTGGATTTACGTTCTTTATCCTGTTATCAACACAAAGTGACAACGTATGACTTCCCGGGCTGAGATAATCAGTTAAATCATAAACATGAGGTGTTGACAGACTGTTTTCAATACCTGCCTCAATGCTGTCTATCCATAATCTTGTTTCCCAGTGACACCTTTCAAGATGAAGTAAAATTGATTTTCCTTTCCATTTTGATGGTATCTTAACCTTTTTCTGGTACCATGCTGCACCAGTATATTTCTTCACTGGCTGCAGCCAGAAAGGTATCATAATATTTCCCGTTTCCCTGTACTTTGAATATGCACTATCAGCATACCACGATTTGTCAATTATCGAGCCTGTCCATTCAGTAAGTACTGAAATATCGTTCCCCTTCCCATTCTCTGCCATTGATCCCGGTAAAACTATGGTTTCTTTACTCAGGCTGTTAAACCAGCCCGATAATATGCCCTCATCAAGGCTGTCAATCCTGAACAGCCAATCACCAGACAGATCAATTGTATTTTTTTTCTTTTCACATGAAACAACCATAATAAAGATTATCGTCAGTGTAATTACAGTTCTCATTTTATATCATTTTCAGTAAATATACTAATACTAAAGCCAATTACGTCCCGCTGCGCGGGACAAATTACGCGAACGCAGTGAGCCAGTTACGCGACCATCGGGAGCAAATTACGTCCCGCGCAGCGGGACAAATTACGCGAACGCAGTGAGCTAATTACGCGACCATCGGGAGCAAATAACATTTTTTTACTATTTTGCGCCCTCAAAACATTTATATGTCAGTAAAGACAAAATCAATATTGCTCATACTTTTTATACTGGTGGCCGACCAGGTGCTAAAGATATTCGTAAAAACCACAATGGTAATTGGAGACGAAAAGTATGTATTCGGGAACTGGTTTGTTCTGCATTTCATAGAAAACAACGGTATGGCCTTTGGAATGGAAATGGGTGGAAAGACGGGTAAACTAATCTTAAGCCTGTTCAGGATTGCTGCCTCTATTGGCATAGGGTGGTATATATTCCACCTCATAAAGCATAATGCACATCCCGGTCTTATACTGGCCGTAAGTGCAATTTTCGCGGGAGCAGTTGGTAATATTATCGACAGCGCTTTTTATGGTTTAATCTTCAGTGAAAGCTTTTATGAACCGGCGGTCTTGTTCCCTCCTGAAGGCGGCTATGCTTCATTCCTGCACGGGCGTGTGGTTGATATGCTTTACTTTCCAGTTATAGATACAACCTGGCCAGCCTGGTCGCCAATTCGTCCCGGGCAATCACTTGTTTTTTTCAGGCCTGTATTTAACCTTGCCGACAGCTCTGTAACAATAGGGGTATTCCTGATAATATTATTCCAGAAAAGGTTTTTCAAAATTACCCACTAGGGCGTTTCGCATATACTTACACAATTGATAATATTCTTCAGGTTCTCATGCTTCAGGGAATAGTATGTCTTTTTCCCTTCTCTTTTTGATATCAGTACACCTTTATCTTTTAATATGCCAAGATGATGAGAAGTAGTAGATTGCTCTATCCCCAGTTTCTCATGTATCTCTGTAACTGAAAGAGACTCTCCCTCTTCAAGAAATCCTATTATCGCTATTCTCATCGGATGCGCTATAGCTTTTAGCATGTTGGCAGCACGTTCCATCTGTTCAGGATCTAACTTGATATTTGCCATTTGTAAAATATGTGTATTTATATTGTAAATATATATAAATATGTTAATATGTTAAATATTTATAGGAATTAATTCCAATAAGGTCAATTTCTGGTTATTATGTATTTAAATACCCATGTAATAAATAATAATCAAGAATGTTATACGTGAATTTTTTATATTTGGGTATTGTTTAGAAGCTGTTATGTCCAAACTCAGTTCAATCAGAAAACCTGTAGAAGCCGAAATGCGTGAATTTGAACGCTATTTCACTAACACCCTGCGTACAAATGTTCCCCTACTGAAAATTATATTGAATTATATTATTCGCCGTAAGGGTAAGCAAATGAGGCCTTTGCTTGTTTTTCTCGCAGCCGGTCTGAATGGCAAAATAAATGAATCGACATATGTAGCAGCCACTTTTATCGAATTACTTCATACTGCAACCATTGTTCACGATGATGTTGTCGACAATGCCCACGAACGACGTGGTGCATTATCTATTAACGCATTATGGAACTCAAAGATAGCTGTTTTAACAGGTGACTACCTGTTGGCCCAGGGACTGCTTATAAGCGTTGAGAAGAACAGCTATGATATGCTCGAAATAGTGAGTGAAGCTGTTCAGGCGATGAGTGAAGGTGAATTATTACAGCTACAGAAAGCCAGGAAACTGAATATCACCGAAGATGTCTATTTTGATATCATAAAAATGAAAACGGCAGCTCTTATTGCTGCCTGCACAGCATGTGGAACAGTATCTGTTACTGACGATCCCGATAAGATTAGAACAATGAAAGACCTTGGAGAGAACATCGGCATAGCTTTTCAGATAAGAGATGACCTGTTTGATTACCAGGATAACGGACTTACAGGTAAACCTGCAGGAAATGACATAAAAGAAAAGAAAATAACACTTCCTTTAATTCATGCACTTCAGGAAGGTACGTCCCCCGAAAGAAAAAAAATACTTAATATTATACGCCGTAAAAAGAAAACCTCTTCTGAAATCAACGAGGTAATAGATTTTGTTATCAGAAAAGGTGGAACAACATATGCTGAAAACATTATGGACAAATACAAGGATAAAGCATTTGCAATACTCGACACTTTTAAGGACAGTGATATGAAATCCTCCATGAAGGAATTTATCACGTTTACTACTTCACGAGCTAAATAAAATAAAGGCTAAGGCCCCGAATCTTCGATTCGAGGGTCCTCGAAATTCTAATTCGCCATTCTGGCGAAAGAATTTCGGGACTGAGGCTGAGGCTAAGGCTAAAAAGAGTAGACAGGCGTTTTCAATGTGCTAGCTGCCAAAGAATTAAGGATGGCAGACAGAGCTTTATGCGTAATAAAAGTTGAATAAAGTTGAGAATGAGTTTTTTCATTAGTCAAATGGTTATAAATACAATACAAACCACAATACTGTTCTTAAACCCGGAACCTGGAACTTGAAACCTGTAATTTAATCCCTTTTCCTTAGCCTCAGCCTAAAATTCATCTCTCCTTAAGTTAAAACTTACGATGAAATGCTACATATGATTGTATATCAATATACTAGGTGTAATTACCGAGTGTGCTGTAAAATTGGTCATTCAGGTAGAATTTCGGATAAAAGCGAGTATTTTTTGAGTTTTTGACTTCCCAATAAGTTTTTCAAGATCTCCGGCTGGAACAGATATTATTTTTTCCAACGATCCGAATTTCTTTATAAGAATATCCTTTGTTTTTGGTCCGATACCTTTTATGTCATCCAGTGATGACCTGGTCATACCTTTACTTCTCTTATCACGATGAAACCTAATCCCGAAACGGTGGGCTTCATTCCTCATGTTTTGTATTATTTTCAGGCTTATTGAATTTTTATCAATATACAAAGGGACGGGGTCACCAGGGAAATAAATTTCCTCAAGTTTCTTTGCTATCCCTATTACAGGGACTTTACCCCTTATGCCAAGACTTTCAAGACTTTTAACAGCAGCATTCAGCTGCCCTTTTCCCCCATCAATAATTACCAGGTCGGGTAATGAGCTGTCTTCATCCAGCATCCTCCTGTATCGACGGAAAACAACTTCTTCCATGGATCTGAAATCATCAGCCCCTTTTACAGTTTTTATGTTGTAATGACGGTATTCATTTTTCGACGGTCTGGCATTCTTGAAAACAACACATGCTGCAACAGGATTCGAGCCCTGTATGTTTGAATTGTCAAAACATTCAATATGCACCGGGAGCGCAGGCAGGTGAAGATCGCTTTTCAGTTTTTCAAGATTTTGCCTTGTTCTGTCTTCCGGTGCTTTAATCCTTCCTTTCCTCTGGTTTAATTTATACACCCTCGCGTTTTTCTCAGACAGTTCAAGCAATTTTTTCTTATCCCCTTTTCTTGGAGCAGTATATTTAACATCCTCTATTCTTATATCAGGAATTATCCCCAGTATAATTTCAGGAGCAGTGCTTGAATGACGGTCCCTTAACTCGGTAATAGCCAGCGAAATAAGTTCATTATTACTTTCTTCAATTCGTTTCCTGAATTCAATTGTATGTGTCTGAACCACTGCTCCTCGCATGATTTTCAGGTAGTTAACATATATTTTGTCATTCTCTGTATCCATTCCGAATACATCAGCATCTCTTATATGAGGATTAACAACGGTAGACCTGCTGCGGTATTTCTGAAGTATTTCCAGCTTCTCTTTGATGACCTGTGCCTCTTCATACTTCAATTCCCCAGCATAAGTTTTCATCAGTTCTTTCAGGTGTTTTGTAACGGTATGAATATTACCTTTAAGTATTTCCTTAACATGCCTGATTGATTCATTATAATTTTCCTGTGATTGCTTACCCATGCAGGGTGCAAGGCAATTGCCAAGGTGATATTCAAGACAAACCCTGTATTTTCCTTCTGCTATCCTGTCTTCAGAAAGATTATACGAACATGTTCTCAGCGGGTATAATTGTTTTATAAGATCCAGTAATGTACGTACCATTACAACCGATGTATATGGTCCGTAATAAACCGATCCATCCCTTACCACATTCCTGGTCATAAATACCCTTGGGAAAGGTTCCACTTTTACACATATCCATGGAAAAGTTTTATCATCTTTCATCAGCACATTATACCTGGGCTGATGTCTTTTTATCAGGTTATTCTCAAGTAATAATGCTTCTGATTCTGTCTCCACTACCGTGTGCTGTATTTCAGCCACCCTGTTCATCATAACTTTTGTTTTGCCCGTTACTGATTTACCGAAGTATGATGCAACCCTTTTCTTCAGACTTTTGGCTTTCCCTACATAAATAAGCCTCCCTGTTTTATCATAAAAACGGTATACTCCAGGATTATCGGGCAGATTACGGGCAATATTTTTCAGTTGTTCCATCGTAGGCAAAAGTAAATAAAATTAGGCTGAGGCTGAGGCTAAGGAATAAGATGCTGGCGCGGATCTCCAGCTTTGTCCACCGTAGCCCTGGTGCCTGTTGCACATTAGCCTCATTACTTATGCTTTATTTTATCTTATTTGGATAATATAATTATTGGTATGGCTTTCGATTGAAATAAACAACCGAAAAAATAGTCTTTTAATGATTGCAAAATA
>Ga0315532_1000282_pt1 | contig 41412 bp, 34 predicted proteins | sample SalMarWE160370MG_FD_203082 | JGI IMG/M metagenome (GOLD analysis project Ga0315532, IMG submission 203082) | Salt marsh sediment microbial communities from the Plum Island Ecosystem LTER, Massachusetts, United States - Salt Marsh Sediment WE1603-70 ...
CAGTCCAGCTATAAGGCACGCCCCTGGCCTTAGCCTCAATTTTGAAGGCACCATTCCTCCCCAATTGGGTATTTTTATAGATGCCGACTCTATGTCTGCTATTACTGATTTTGGGGGTAGACTCTCCAACCTGAAGTATTTAGATTATACTACCTCAAGTTTACCCTACCATCTTCTCAGCCGATCTAAAGTACTGGTTTTAGGAGCTGGAGGGGGCTCAGAGGTTCTCACCGCCCTCTATCATCGAGCCTCGTCGATCGAGGCCTTAGAAATTAACCCCCAGGTGATAAGTCTGGTGCAGACTGAACACAGTGATTTTTCCAATCGGCTTTATTCTCTTCCCCAGGTGAAACCGGTAGTAGCTGAGGGACGTGGTTTTATTCAGTCCAGCGAGAAAAAATATGATCTAATTCAGATTGCCCTTTTAGACTCCTTCAGTGCTTCCTCAGCCGGGGTTTACGCCTTATCGGAAACCTATCTTTATACTCTCGAAGCTATAAAGGAGTACATAAGGCACCTTACTCCTGAGGGCATTCTCTCCATTACCAGATGGTTGAAGATGCCTCCCCGGGATGGAATTAAGATATTTGCTACAGCAGTAGAGGCCCTAGAAGATCTGGGGGTAAAAGATCCTTCCTCTCATCTCGTCTTTATAAGAAGCTGGGCTACCTCCACTTTGCTGATCAAACGATCTTTTTTTTCTTCCTCCGAGATAATGGCAGCCAAGGAATTTTCCCGAATGAGACTATTTGATCTTATCTGGTATCCAGGCATAAAGTCAGGAGAGGCGAATCGCTACAACACTTTACCCCAGGCTTATTATTATGATGCAAGTAGAAAAATTCTTTCCCCAGAAAGAGAAAAGTTTTATCAAAATTATCTATTCCATATAAGGCCGGCTACCGATAATTCTCCCTATTTCTTTCACTTTTTTAGGTGGAAGTCACTGCCCCACCTTCTTAAAACCATGGGGAGTCAATGGATTCCTTTTATAGAATGGGGATATATAGTTTTGATGGCAACTTTGTTTCAGGCAGTAGTGGTGAGTATAGTTTTGATTATCCTTCCCTTGTTTGGGCTCAAAAGCTCCACCAAGGTGCCAGGGAGTAAACTACCTATTTTTGTCTATTTTCTTTTTCTGGGCTTAGGATACATGTTTGTGGAGATCTCTTTTATCCAAAAATTTACTCTTTTTTTATCTTATCCTATTTATGCGGTGGCGGTGGTAATATCAGGTTTTCTTTTTTTCTCCGGATGGGGAAGTTATCTAAGTGGACAAATCAGAATAGGCCGAGCAGGTAGTGTAGCCACTGCCGTGGGAGCAATAATAATTATCTGCCTTATCTATTTGGGGTTCCTGGACAGCATTTTTCGAAGGTTCATCTCTTTATCGGACCCCATAAAGATAGTGCTTTCCCTTCTCTTTCTTTCTCCTTTAGCTTTTTTTATGGGAATGCCCTTCCCTCTGGGGCTTAGCAGAGTTTCTGTCAAAAAGCCCTTCCTTGTGCCTTGGGCCTGGGGGGTAAACGGCTGTGCTTCTGTGATCAGCCCTGTCCTGGCCACTGTCCTGGCCACTTCCGCGGGATTTAATCTAGTGGTGATAATGGCCCTTTCCCTATATTTCTTGGCGGCCATAATTTCAGTAAGGCTTTAAAACTACAGTTGATCAGTGGCTAGTGATCAGGATTCAATGATAATTCTTTTTTCCTGCCACCAGTCTCTGATTCTTACGAGGAGCGAGAAAGTCACTTGAATTACTCAACCAAGGACGCTCAGACTCAGCATGGTCTTTGTTTCTTGACTTTCTTTAGAGAAGTTGTTATAGTTTGGGCTAAATGGATTAGTTATGCTTTAGGGGTCAAGCCGGGGAGTTAAAAAAGGGAAGAATTTGTCCTTTAGAGGAGAAAACAGTGAAGATTCCTTTGCTCGATTTGAAATCTCAGTACAAGACAATCGAAGAAGAAGTTAATAGGGTAGTAGAAGAGGTTCTGGAAAGTGGGCATTATATCCTGGGCCCAAATGTGAAAGCCCTGGAAGAGGAAATTGCTGACTATTGCAAGGTTAAGTATGCCGTAGGAGTTGCCTCGGGTACAGATGCCTTAAGGCTGAGCTTATTGAGCTTGGGAGTGGGTGAAGGAGATGAGGTGATAGTCACTCCTTTTACTTTTATTGCCACTGCTGAGGTGATTACTCAGGTAGGTGCCAGACCCACCTTCGTTGATATCGAGGAAAAAAGTTTTAATCTGGATCCCGCCAATATAGAAAAGGCCCTAACCCATAGAACCAAAGCCATAATCCCGGTTCATCTTTATGGGCAGGCCGTAGATATGCGCAAGATAATGTACACAGCAAAAAAACACAGTTTAAAAGTAATTGAGGACGTTGCTCAGGCCTTTGGAACAGAGTATCATGGATGGACTGGCCGCCCAAAAAAGTTGGGCTCCATCGGGGATGTGGGGTGTCTTAGTTTCTTTCCGACCAAGAATCTGGGAGGATATGGTGATGGAGGAATGGTTCTTACCAACGATCATGAGGTAGCTAGAAGGATAAAAATGCTCAGGGTCCATGGTCTAGACTCAAACTGTGGCCATTTTCTACTGGGATATAATAGTCGGTTGGATGAGCTGCAAGCGGCAATTCTAAGAGTGAAGCTAAGATGGGTGGATAAATGGACAAGGATGCGTCACCAAAATGCATCTCTTTATAATAAGCTGTTCTCTTCTTCCACAGTTCCGGTGAGGATTCCCTTTCAGGCTCCCTATGCCAGGCATAGTTACTGTGCTTACACTATTCGGATACCCAAAAGAGACAGGTTAAGGGATTACTTGAAGAAAAAAGGGATTGAAACCAAGATTTATTATCCTCTTCCCCTGCATCTCCAGGAGGTTTATAGGGATCTCGGCTGCAGTGATCTTGATCTTCCGATGGCGGAAAAAGCCTCCAAGGAAGTTCTCTCTTTACCGATTTATCCAGAGTTACGCGAAGCGCAGATTGAATTTGTGGTAAACGAGATTAAAAACTTTTTTTCATAGTATTCAATTTGGCCATTGACCTCAGGAGAAAGGATGTGAGAAGCTTACTGGTAACCGGGGGAGCAGGTTTTATCGGTTCACATCTGGTAGGAAGGCTATTAAAAGAGGATGAAAAGGTAATAGTCATTGATAATTTTGATGATTACTATGATCCCAAAATAAAAAGAGACAATATCAAACAATATTTGGACAATAGGAATTTTGAGTTAAGGGAAGTGGACTTGCGGGATCCGCAAGAGCTAAGAAGAGTTTTTCAATCCGATGAAATTGCTAAGGTTATCCATTTAGCGGCCAGGGCCGGAGTTAGACCCTCTTTAAAGAATCCTCTTTTGTATGAGGAGGTAAACATCAAGGGCACCTTGAATTTGTTAGAAGTATGCAAGGATTACCCGGTGGAAAGTTTTATTTTTGCTTCCTCTTCTTCGGTGTATGGCACCGTCAGCACCCCCTTTGTGGAGGATGAGAATCTTAACAAGCCTACCTCCTTTTATGCAGCTACCAAGCAGGCTGGAGAGCTCATTTGCCATGCCTATCATCATCTCTACAGTATTCCCACCACCTGCTTGAGACTATTTACTGTTTATGGTCCGAGGCAAAGACCGGAGATGGCCATACATAAATTTACCAGACTGATCGATGAAGGCAGGGAAATAACAGTTTTTGGTAATGGGCATTCAAAGAGAGATTATACCTATATTTCGGACATTATTGATGGAATTGTGAGAGTACTGCACAAAAAATTCGACTATGAGGTATTCAATCTAGGCAGCTCACAACCAATCGAGCTGAGAGAACTTGTGGCATTAATTGAGTCGGGTCTGGGAAAGAAAGCCAGGACAAGACATCTTCCTGACCAGCCAGGCGATCTTCCCATCACTTTTGCTGATCTCACTAAATCGAGGCAAGTATTGGGTTATGACCCCGGGATAGGAATAAAAGAAGGTATTAGAAGATTCATCGAATGGCACCGGAATAAACCTTGAGAGGGTCTCTATGAACATTTCTATTATTGGTACTGGGCATGTAGGATTGGTTACAGGAGCATGTTTTGCAGAGGTAGGCAATCAGGTGATCTGCGTGGATAACGATGAGAAAAAAATTGCTACCCTGAAAAAGGGAAAAATGCCTATCTATGAGCCTCACCTCGAGGAACTAGTTAAAAAAAACGTTGATGAGGAGCGGCTTTTCTTTTCCACCTTGATTGAAGAAGGTGTATCGAAATCCAGCGTGATCTTCATTGCGGTGGGAACACCTCCCAAGGAAAATGGAGAGGCAGACCTATCCTCGGTGGAGAAAGTCTGTAGTCAGATCGCCCGAAATATGAAGAATTATAAGTTGGTGGTGGAAAAGAGTACTGTTCCAGTACAAACCGGACAGTGGATAAAACGTCTCTTTAACCTGCATGATTCTCATCGGGATTTTGATATTGCCTCAAACCCTGAGTTTTTGCGTGAGGGAAGCGCTATACATGATTTTCTTAATCCGGATAGGATTGTCATTGGGGTGGAGAATGAAAAAGCAGCCAACATCTTAAAGGAACTTTACTCCCCTATTATCAAACGTAGTTTTGACTCTTCTTTAAAATCTTCCCTGGTCAATCACATTCCCCTGCTTATAACTGACCTTCAAAGTGCAGAGCTAATAAAGCATGCTTCTAACTCTTTTCTGGCTGCCAAGATATCCTTCATAAATGCAGTGGCTGATATCTGCGAGAGGGTAGGAGCTGACGTAGAGAAGGTAGCTCAGGGAATGGGGTATGATCCTCGCATTGGCCCGGCCTTTCTTAAAGCTGGAGTAGGTTTTGGAGGTTTCTGTTTTCCCAAGGATCTGCAGGCGTTTATCCAGATAGCGGGAAAGTTTAATTATGATTTTTGCCTTCTCAAAGAGGTAGAGAAAATAAACAAAGATAGACCAAGGAGACTGGTGGAGAAAATAAAGGAGGCTTTATGGGTGTTAAAAGATAAAACTATTGGTATTCTTGGTCTTGCTTTTAAGCCGGATACAGATGATATGAGATTTGCCCCCTCAATTGAAGTGATAAATCTATTGCAAAAGGAGAAGGCAAAACTAAAAGTCTATGATCCAGTAGCCATGGACAAGGCCAAAATGATCTTAGAAGATGTGGAGTACGGTAAAGATCCCTACCAGGTGGCTGACGCAAGCAATGCCTTAGTCATTGTCACCGAATGGAATGAATTTCGAGATCTGGACCTGGCAAAAATAAAGGGTTTACTGGCCAATCCCATCATCGTAGATGGGAGAAATATCTTCGATCCAGTCAAGATGAAGAAGTTGGGTTTTATTTATAAGGCGATGGGAAGATGAGAGTTTTAATAACCGGGGGAGCAGGTTTTCTTGGTAGTCATTTATGTGACTATTTGCTGGCTAAGGGTTATCAAGTGATAGCTCTGGATAATCTCATTACTGGAAAAGTCGTCAATATCGCTCATCTAGCTGGAAATGAGCATTTCCGGTTCATCAAGCAGGATGTGACCGAATATCTTTATCTCGAGGGAAAAATAGACTATATCCTTCATTTTGCTTCTCCAGCCAGTCCTGTTGACTATCAAAAGTATCCTATTCAAACCTTGAAGGTGGGGTCTTTAGGAACGCACAAAGCGCTGGGCCTGGCCAGAGAGAAAAAAGCAAAATTTTTGCTTGCTTCAACCTCTGAGGTCTATGGGGATCCCCAGGTCAGCCCTCAAAAAGAAGATTACTGGGGCAATGTTAATTCCCTGGGCCCAAGAGGAATGTACGATGAAGCCAAGAGGTTTGCTGAGGCTTTGACTATGGCCTATCACCGCTATCATAAGATTGATACCAAGATTGCACGTATATTTAATAGCTACGGCCCCAGGATGAGAAAGGATGATGGAAGAGCTGTTCCTACTTTTATTAATCAGGCCCTAAAGGGGGAGCCTCTGACCGTCTTTGGAGATGGCTCTCAGACAAGGAGCTTTTGTTACGTTTCAGATCTGGTGGAAGGGATATATAAGCTGATGGTCTCAGAGATAAATGAGCCGGTGAACCTGGGCAGTCCTGATGAGATGAGTATCCTGGACTTTGCTAGATTGGTACTTGAGATTACTCGTAGCCAGAGTAAGATAACCTATAAGCCTCTACCAGAGAATGATCCCAGGGTAAGACGACCGGATATATCCAGAGCAAGGAAATATTTGAAATGGCAGCCAAAAGTCGAGTCAAGAGAGGGATTGAAGAAAACTTTAGCCTGGTTTGGAAAAGAGACCTAGCTGGTTTGGGTTAAGTTTCAGAAACGGGGGGAAATTTCGATGCTTGATAAGGAGTTGCTTAAAATCCTGGCCTGTCCTATCTGTAAGAGTGGGGTTAAACTGGAGGGTAATAAAATTATCTGCAGCAAGTGTAAAAAATACTATCCCATCAGGGATGGTATTCCGGTCATGCTGATAGATGAGGCAAAGGATTTAGAATAAGAGGTTAATGATCTACTTTAAGAGAGGACGGAAGGGTACTTTTTATGTAAATGCTCGGTAAACGCCGTGTCACATTGAGTTTTCAGGGTAGCCGCACCCTTTAGGGTGCGCAGGCTAAAGCCTGCGACTACCAAAAATGACGGGGTTCACTGAATACTTACCTTTTTATGATTGCTGAAAGGGGTCAAGGTGGAAGATAGAGCAGTAGAAGAAATAAAACGGCACTTCGATGTGGTAGCGGAAAGTTTAAAAGATGATATTAAGTTAGTAGCAGAAGGACATGTCCTTCTGAACAAGACAATAGGCAATCTCCGAGAAGATGTAGATGAGTTTCGTAAAGAAAACGCAGAAGAGCACGCTATACTGAATAAGAGAATAGATGAGTTTCGTAAAGAAAACGCAGAAGAGCATGCTATCCTCAACAAAAGAATAGATGAGCTCCGCAAAGAGAACGCAGAGGAACATCGAGAGATTCTATCAGCCATAAAGTTCTCTTACGCTGAGCTGGACCACCGCATTGTAGTTCTAGAGGACAAATTCGCTGATATTGACAAACGGGTGAGTCGTCTAGAGAGTCCTCATTAGAACCTCTTGTAGATTGCGAACTTGATTTTTTGACTCCAGACTTAGACCTTAGGACTTCTGTTCCGGACTTAGGACTATGTTTTCTGGTTTTACCTTGTTTGGTTTTACCTTGCTTTTTTAACCTATGAGCTATCAGCCATGAGCTATGAACTAAAAGGACTTAGGACTTAAATTGGGGTGAGTAAAATGAAGGCTTTGATCTTAAGTGGAGGAGCAGGTACGCGTCTTCGGCCCATTACCCATACGGCAGCCAAACAACTCATTCCTGTGGCCAACAAACCCATACTTTTTTATGGAATTGAGGCCATTAAAGAAGCAGGTATTAGTGATGTAGGAATTGTCACCGGAGACACCCATGAGGAGATAAAGGAAGCAGTGGGAAAAGGGGAAAAGTGGGGGATTAAGGTTACTTACATTCGACAACCATCCCCCTTAGGTCTAGCTCATGCAGTAAAGGTATCGAGAGATTTTTTGCAGGATGAGCCCTTTGTGATGTACCTGGGAGATAACATAATAAAACAGGGAATAAACTCTTTAGTAAAGGAATTCCGAGAAAAAAAACCTAATTCTCAGATTCTTCTCGCTCATGTCAATAATCCCCGGCAATTTGGAGTAGCAGAACTTAAAGGTGATAAAGTGGTGAGGTTAGTGGAAAAGCCTAAAGAGCCAAAGAGTGACCTGGCTCTGGTAGGCGTGTATATGTTTGATCACCACGTGTTTGAGGCGGTAGACAATATAAAGCCCTCCTGGAGGAGTGAGCTAGAAATTACCGATGCTATACAGTACCTAATTGAGCATGATTATCTAGTTCATTCTCATATCATTAACGGCTGGTGGAAAGATACCGGCAAACGTGAGGATTTACTGGAGGCTAACAGGATAATGCTGGATGATGTTAAAACAGAAATAAAAGGAGAGGTGAGCGAGGATTCCAGGATTTATGGAAGGGTAAAGATAGATTCTGGAGCCCGGGTAATTAAGAGTGTAATCCGAGGGCCAGCTATAATCGGTAGAGGATGTAGGTTAATAAAGTCCTACATTGGTCCTTTCACCTCTATCTATTATAATACTTTAATTGAAGAATCCGAGATAGAACACAGTATTGTTATGGAGGAATGTAAAATTACTGGCTTGAAATCACGCATAGAAGACAGCCTCATCGGTAAAAATGTAGTTATCAATAAGTCAACTGCCAAGCCACAGGCTTACCGATTTATGCTGGGCGACAGTAGTGAAGTGGGGACAATTTAGACAAGAGGGGCAGAAATTTGAAACTATTGATTACGGGTGGAGCTGGCTTTATCGGGAGCAATTTTGTAAGATATATACTCAAAAGATATTCTGGCTATAAGATTATTATTCTTGACAAACTCACCTACGCCGGGAATCTTGATAATTTAAAAGAATTTCTTCATCAGAGTAACTTATTTTTAAGAGAGGATTATGAAACCTCCTATCCTCACCGCTCCGTTGACAGTTTTCAGATCATCCTCAATAAGACTGAATCCGTCCACCAAATATGCTCTGACGAGGGCTTGCTCTTCATTCAGGGAGACATCTGCGATTCTCAATTGGTAGGCCAGATAATGCCCGGTGTGGATGTGGTAGTGAACTTTGCTGCCCAAAGCCACGTGGATCGTTCCATAATAGAAGCGGGTAGTTTCGTTACCACTGATGTCTATGGTACCTATGTTCTCCTCGAAGCAGCCAGGAAGCATAAAATAAGCAGGCTCATTCAAATTAGTAGCGATGAGACATACGGAAGCATTGAGAAAGGCTCATTTAAAGAGACAGATCCTTTAAATCCGTCCAGCCCCTATGCAGCAAGCAAGGCGGCGGCTGATCTTTTAGTAAAATCCTATTATGTGACCTATAATCTTCCAGTAATAATTACCCGCAGTAGCAATAATTTTGGTCCTTATCAGCATCCGGAAAAACTAATTCCTTTATTTATCACTAATGCTGTCGATGACACCTATCTTCCCTTATATGGAGATGGGATGAATGTCAGGGATTGGCTATATGTTATTGATAATTGTTCTGCTATTGATCTGGTGCTTCATAAAGGCAGACCGGGGGAGATATATAATATTGGCGCAGATAATGAACGAACCAATCTTGAGATAACGAGGATGATTTTGAAACTGCTGGGTAAGCCCGAAGACTTGATCAAGTTAGTTCAAGATAGGCCAGGCCATGATCGGCGGTATGCGCTTAATTGTAGCAAAATAAGAAAGTTGGGTTGGAAAGTAGACTATGATTTTGCAGAAGCAATGAAAACGACTGTCCGGTGGTATAGGGACAATCAGGATTGGTGGCGAAAAATAAAAAAAAGAGATAGCGAATTCAGGGAATATTACCGCATACAGTATGTGGAGCGAGAAAGAATTTGAAAGTTCTCATCACCGGAATCAGCGGAATGCTAGGGGTGGATTTATATGAGACTCTAAGAGAAGAATACGAAGTGGTAGGATTGGATGTAAAGGATTTTCCTTCTACTTCCCTTTCTTCGCCCCGTCTCCACAAGGCAGATATAACCGATGGGCATAGGCTAAGGAAGCTCTTTTATCAATTAGCCCCGGATTTTGTTATTCACACGGCTGCCTATACCGACGTGGATGGGTGTGAAAAGAACCCCGATAGAGCTCATAGAGTAAATGCACTGGGGACGCGGAATATAGCTCTTATCTGCCAGGAAAAGAATATCCCTTTAGTATACGTAAGCACCGATTTTGTATTCGACGGTAAAAAAAATTACCCTTATGCTGAGCTTGATAAACCTCATCCTCTAAATGTTTATGGAAGATCCAAATTGGCCGGGGAGAATTATGTAAGATTCCTTTTGGAGAGATATTTCATTGTGAGAACCTCCTGGCTTTACGGTCAGCACGGGAAAAACTTTGTGGAGACCATACTCAAATTGGCGAAAGAAAAAGAAGTGCTTACCGTGGTTGGGGATCAGGTGGGCTCTCCTACTTATACCAAAGATCTGGCGCAAGAGATGAAGAAACTGGCATCTGGTAGCTCATATGGGATCTATCATATCACAAATTCGGGAAGCTGTAACTGGTACGAATTTGCCAGAGAAATATTGAAATTGGCCGAGATAAAAGGAGTTAAAGTAAAACCTATAACTTCAAAGGAGCTAAATCGCCCTGCTCCTCGACCTCAATTCTCGGTTCTCAGGAGCTCCAGTTCTAGGCCAGGTGCCGGGAATACTATGAGACCCTGGAAGGAAGCCCTGAAAGAATATCTACATAGGAGAAAAGGCTTATGATTGAAGGAGTTAGATTAAAAGAGCTTAAGCCCATTCCCGATGAAAGGGGCCGGGTGATGGAGATATTAAGAGCTGATGATGAGCTTTTTGAAAAATTTGGTCAGGTATATATGACCACTGCTTACCCGGGAGTGGTAAAGGCCTGGCATTATCATAAACTCCAGACCGATAATATGGCTGTAATAAAGGGAATGATGAAAATAGCTCTCTACGACGGACGGAAGGATTCACCGACTAATGGAGAGATAAACGAGTTTTTCCTGGGAGACCATAATTTTAAACTCATCCAGATACCCAAAATGGTCTATCACGGCTTTAAATGCATAGGCCAGCAGGAGGCCATGGTGATAAATGTTCCCACCCAGCCTTATAACTATGAACATCCTGACGAGTACCGGGTGGATCCTTATGATAAAAGTATCCCTTATGATTGGAAGTTGAAAGAGAAGTGACCTATGGAAGAAAAGGAAGTGACTCTTCGAGAGTATGTCCAGGTAATCAAAAAGCGAAAAAAGATTATCTTGCTAGTTTTTTGTATTGCTGTGGCAATTAGTGTCGTGGTCAGTTTTGTTTTGCCACCAGTATACCAGGTAAAATCAACGGTAAAAATTGGGAAAATTGTGGATCTAGAGACCTTTGAGAAGGTGCCAATTGAGAGTGTGATTGGAGCATCTCAACTTTTGGGAAGTCTCGAGGCTCTTACAGGGGCAATACGGGATTTAAAATTGCCTTTGACCCTGAAAGATCTGCGTAAAAAAGTCTCTGTGGAGCCGGTAAGGGAGACCAAGGACTTAATAGAGATAAGGGTTGAAACACATAACGCTGGTCAGGCACTTAAGATAGCCAACTACTTGGCTGACAAAATCGTGAAACGAGATGAGCAGATAAAACTTCTTTATGAGAACAAGAAGGAGGTTCTCGCTCGATACACCGAGCAGATCAGTGGTATTAACCAGCAACTAGCTCAAATTGATGAGAATAAAAAGGAAATACTGGCTACCTACACTCAGCAGATCGACGGTGTTAACAAACAACTAGCTCAAATTGAGGGGAATAAAAAGGAAATCTTGGCTACTTTTACTGAACAGAGTAAAAATATTAACCTACAATTGACCGAGCTCAAAGACGATATCAGCGAGACAAAGAAAGCTATGGAGAAAATGATGAAGGAATCTCAGCCTCTTTCAGACGCTGAAGCTAGGGTGTTGGTGGGTTATATGGGGGATATCGCTAATAAAGAGGGACAATATAATACTCTAATGAGCGAATTAAGAGAAATTCAAACAAAGAAAAACGAACTTACGAGAGCTCAAGAAGAGTATTATGATGCCCTCCTGAGTGAATTAAGGCAGGTCCAAACAAAAAAAACTGAGCTTTTGAGAGATCAAAATCAGCAGTATGATTCTCTCATGAGCGAATTGAGACAGGTCCAAATAAAGAAAGCGAAATTGGAGAGGATAGACCCTTCCCAGATGTATGTCACAGAAAAGCTGGTGACCCCACAGGTGCCTAAAGAACCGGTAAGACCAAAGAAGCTTCTTAACATATTAGTAACTGCTCTGGTAAGCTTGATAGTTGGTCTGGGATTAGCCTTTTCTCTGGAATATTTTGAGAAGGCCGAGTAGCCTCTAGACAAAAGTTTTCTGAAAGAGAATAAAGATGCCAAAAAAAGTATTGGTGACAGGAGGAGTGGGATTTATTGGTTCTCATCTTGTCGATAAACTAGTCGAATTGGGATACCAGGTGAGAACCATTGATTGTTTGGAACCACAGGTACATGGAGATGAAGGGAGAATACCGGGATACTTAAATAAGGAATGCGAATTCATAGAAGGAGATGTTTGTAATCGAGCCGTTTTAAAAAAAGCTTTGAGGGGAATTGAGATTGTTTTTCACCTGGCCTCTAGAGTAGGAGTAGGTCAGTCTATGTATGAAATTGAGAGGTACATCAAAACTAATACTCTGGGTACGGCAAGTCTACTTGATATTCTAGCCAATGAGAAACACAACGTGGAGAAGCTAATCCTCGCCTCTTCAATGTCTCTATATGGCGAGGGAAAGTATGAGTGTAAAGATTGCGGTGTGGTTTATCCAAGACTGCGATCACCAGAACAGCTTGAAAGAAGAGAATGGGGAATGAAGTGTCCTGGGTGTGGAAAACCGGTGCAAGGGATACCCACTGATGAGGAAAAGCCGCTATATCCCACCTCGGTATATGCTATTTCTAAACGTGATCAGGAGGAAATGTGCTTAACTGTCGGGAGGACCTATAATATTCCTACCGTGGCCTTAAGATACTTCAATACCTATGGTCCCAGACAATCATTGTCAAATCCTTACACTGGAGTAGCTGCTATATTTTGCAGTCGTATTTTAAACAATAATCCTCCTTATGTCTTTGAGGATGGCCTGCAGTCGCGAGATTTTATCCATGTTAGCGACATTGTCCAGGCAAATCTTTTGGCTGCAGAGAAGGAAGAGGCAAATTATGAAGTGTTTAATGTTGGAACAGGGAAGCCCACCACAGTTTTAGAGATTGCCGCTATTCTTATTAAGAAACTTGGTTCATCAGTTGATGCACATATCGTTAAGAAATTCAGGCAAGGAGATATTCGCCATTGTTATGCCGATATCTCCAAAATTCAAGAAAAACTAGGATTTAATCCTAAGGTGAAATTTGAGAATGGAATTTCTGATTTAACCGAATGGGTGCAAAATAAGAAGGCTACTGATCAATTTGAAAAGTCCAACAGAGATCTGGAAAAAAGAGGACTGACCGTATAATTGTGACTATCCTTACTTTCCTCTGAGTTAAAGATGTTAAGCAAGAAGGGAGACAGTGTTGGAAGTAGAACCCCATGTCTCAGTGGTAGTTTCGGTATTTAACGGGGAGAGAAACGTCGAGCGTTGTCTAGAATCCTTATTTAAACTTAATTATAAGAATTACGAGGTAATCTTAATTAACGATGGCTCTACCGATGGGACCGACAAAGTGGTTAAAAGATACGAAAACAGAGCAATTTATGTTAAGAATAAAGTTAATTTAGGTTTAGCAGCTTCAAGAAACAGAGGAATTAGGTTGGCAAAAGGAGAGTATGTTGCCTTAACCGATGTGGACTGTGTGGTGGATAAGTATTGGTTAACTGAACTTGTCCAGTGTTTGATTAAAAATAAGGCAGAGGGCGCTGGTGGAATAGTGAAGACGCCTAAGGACATTAGCTTCTTTGCTAGATGCGTGGGAACTCTGGGTAAACCCTCGCCAAAATTGATCTCCAAAAATGAAGCTGAAGTTCCCGGTTGCAATGCCATATTCAAAAAATCATTATTGAAACAGATGGGAGGGTTTGATGAAACGTTTAAGGAATCGAATGCAGACACTGATTTTAACGTAAGAGTTTGGACAGATGGTAGGAAGATATACTATCAACCTACGGCCATTGTTTACCATCATCATCGAAGCTCCTTATTCTCTTTTATTAATTGGAGATTCACCAATGGCATTGGGTTATATAGACTAGCTCGAAAACACCGATTTAGAGCTAAAACTCTTTATCATGTTTTTAACTTGGTCTTGCTGCCTTTTCTTTTTTTTACAGGATTTTTTGGATTATTAATTAGGCCAATAATTTTGGTCTTCCTGTTGCTGGTATTATACATAATCCAGCTAAGTAAACTCTATATTAAAAAACGAGATGAGTTTAAGTTCAGCGAGATCTGTTGTGGGGTCTTTCTAAATTGGTTACTCCGATTATCGGCAAGTATTGGCTTCTGGTATGCTATGATAGTCTTATCCAGAAAAACCGTAAGGAATTCTGATATGAGATGTTCGCCGTCTTACAGATAGCAATAAGCGGATCTCAAGGGAAATTTCCCTTGAATATCCTCTCATAGTGGTAGATTAGGAAAAAAGGATAAGTCCTAGATGAAGGTGTTAGTAACTATTTTTGAGAAACTAATTCCTCTAAGTGGCGGAGGAACTCCCAGGATGAGTAATGTGATAAAAGCATTTGCAAAGAAAGGCCATCGGGTTTATGTGGCTTCTTCAATCGGAGTAAAAGTTGAAAAGGCCATCAAGGAATTGGGATGTTTTGACCTTTTGCCATTGACAAATGTCAGCCGCTTAGACACAAGGAAAACCTTGAAATATCTTTATGTCAATCCATTAAATATGTTACAGGTGGTTAAATATGCTAGAAGGATAAAACCGGACATGATCGTTTCTCATAATTCAATAGCTGGATTTACGGGACTTTTAGCAAAGAGATTTCGAAGGAATTGCCTGGCGGTTCTGGACCTAACTGACCTGCTCTTTGAATATCTCGACAATTACCAGGGTGGAGGATGGGTCAGGTTAATTCAATTCCTGGGCAGGAAACTGGAAAAAAAAGTGATCAAGGAATCAGATAAGACAATCACTATTAGCAACACTATGAGAAATATTCTTCTAATTTATGGGGCTCAACCAGAAAGTATCGAAGTAGTTTGTGATGGTGTGGACACCGGAGTATTCAACCATACAGATGAAACTGAGCTTAGGAATAAATTGGCTGGAAGGGCTATGAAAGTGGTTATATTCCAGGGGGTAATTGACCCTCAGGATGATCCTGAAATAATTCTCACTGCTGCAAAAGAAGTGGTGGTTAGATATCCAGAGACAAGGTTTTGGATTGTGGGGGATGGTACGGCCATGCCAAACCTCAAACAAAAAGTTTCCCGGGATGGATTGGCTAGATATTTTTATTTCTCAGGCTGGGTTGGTCAAAGAGAGGTTTCAAAGTATATCTCAGCTAGTGATATCGGTCTAGTGATCCTGCCAAATGTTTTATCTGCCCGAGGAAGGGTTACTCTGAAGGAATTTGAGTATTGGGCTTGTGGTATTCCGGTCATCGTTCCCTGTTTGCCAGCTCTTGAAGAGGTAGTAGAGGAAGGAAAGACGGGGCTATTCTACGAGCCCGGGAACTCTGTAGATCTTGCCAGGAAGATAAGTCTCTTCATCGAAGATGAAGAGATGAGAAAGAGAATGGGGCAAAAAGGTAGAGAAATGGTTAAGAAAAAGTACGAATGGGGAAAATTGGCGGATCGCTTTGTTGAAATTTGTGAAGGTTTCCTTTGATATGAGGTAAACGTGAAAGTATTGGTCGTAAATCCTCCTTGGCCAGGACCCGGATATGGGGCCAGGTCAGATGTTAGATGGCCTCATAAGAGAAGCGATAAGCTTTTAGAGTATCCAATTTATCTGGCTTATGTCGTTGCAGTGCTGGAGAAAGAGGGAATTGATGTAAGGTTCATTGATGGGGTGGTAGAAGAAATGTCTATTTCAGGTTTTGCTGATGCTGCTACAAAGATTCAGCCTGACATGGTTGTTCTTGAGTGCTCCACTCCTTCTATCAACTATGACCTCTTAACAGCAAAGGCTTTAAAAGAGAAAATGAGAAACGTTTTCATAGTTTTAGTGGGGTCTCATCCTACCTTTTTTCACAGGCAAATCATGGAAGAGAATGCGCAAGTTGATGCGATCTGTAGAGGAGAATTCGACTTAACGATCAGGGATATATCAAGGGCTCTTTTAAATGAAGATGATCTTAAAAGAGTAAAAGGGATTACTTATAAGGATGAGAATGGTATCCGTGTAAATGAAGATCGTCCTTTGATTGGAAATTTGGATGAGCTGCCTTTTCCGGCCAGACATATTGTAAAAAGCGACTATTATCGGCAGGGTACTTTCACTGGGAGGCTCAGTACTACCATGGTAACCTCTCGGGGATGTCCCTATCGATGCGTCTTCTGCCTATGGCCCAGGACTCTTTACGGTAGGAAGTTTAGGTTTAGAAGTCCTGAGAACGTAGTTGATGAAATCGAGCAGGTGGTAAAAGATTACCACATTGACGAGATATATTTTGACGATGATTCCCTAGCTTTGAATCGATCCCGGATATTAAAAATTTGTGAGTTGATTGAAAAACGCAAGATTAAAGTAAAATGGATACCCCAGTGTCGAGTAAGCAGCATGGATGAGGAAGTCGTTAAGGCTATGAAAAGGGCAGGCTGCCATTATATAAGGTTTGGAGTAGAGTCAGGTTCTCAAAAGATGCTCGATATCATGAAAAAGGGAACAACTCTGGCGCAGATTAAACAAGCCTTTGATCTATGTCGGAGAGTGGGGATAAAGACCCAGGCCTTTTTTTTATTTGGTATTCCAGGAGAAACTGAGGGGACAATAGAAGAATCAATTAAATTTGCCAAAGAATTGAAGGCAGACAGTGCTCAATTTGCCATAGCTATCCCTCATCCGGGGACAGAATTGTATCGGATTTGCAAAGAGAAGGATTGGCTCAGGTATAACAGTTGGGAGGATTTTTCTGCCTGTAATTCACTTATTGAAACAGATAACCTTTCAAGAGAAGATGTAGAAAATGCCCGTATCAGAGCTTACAGGAAGTTCTACTTCAGAGCCAGTTATATCTTAAGAACTGCTCTTAAAATACATAGCTGGCAAGAGTTTAAGGCAACAACCAAAAGTGCTATATCAATTGTCGACCGGATGTCTTTTTTCCAGAGGCCAAGCAGGTGAAAGGGTTATTGAGGATAAAAAATGTCTTCTATAAGAGAGTTTTCCAAGTCATAGTAATTGGAATAGTTCTTTTCTTCCTGGCCAGAATTTTATATCGTGACTGGGATAAAATTTCCACTTATGATTGGGATGTAAACTACTACCTACTTGTCTTTTCCTTCATTCTTATGGTTGTTAGCTCCATTGTTATCGGCTTAGGGTGGAATCTGATACTGAGGCTTCTGGGGGCGGTGGTGGGTTACAGGAGAGCTCTCAAGATTTACCTTCTTACCGAGCTGGGTAGATACATTCCGGGCAAAATCTGGACTATGGTGGGAAAAGTCTATTTATTGGAAAAGGAAGGAATCGCCGGGGTCAAAGCAGCCACCAGCGTGGTGGTGCGATTAGCCATACATGTGGTTTCAGGACTGCTGATATTTTTGGTATCGCTACTATTCTGGACTCCCGCGGAATCAGTGAGGAGAGTGTATTTTCTTTTTTTTCTCCTTCCGGTAGGACTCCTTTTCCTGCATCCTTCTGTATTTGGAAGAACCTTAAATTTCGCTTTGAAGAGACTCAAGCGAAATGACATCAAATTCAATTTGAAGTATGAACATATTATACTTCTTGTATTCTTCTGGTGCGGATGGTGGGTCTTAATAGGTATCTCAATCTATTTTCTGATTATTTCTATCTATCCCCTTTCTTTTACTCTGCTGCCTGCCATTATCGGTATCTGCGCTATCACCTGGTTAGTAGGATTTTTGAGCTTCATGATACCGGCTGGACTGGGCGTTATTGAGGGGATGGTGGTTTTGCTGCTGGGTTTATATCTTCCTGTCCATATGGCCGCCCTCATCGCTCTATTGATACGAGTCCTGATGACAGCCAATAGTGTGCTGTGTGCTGCAGTTGCTCTGAAGCTTTAAATCGAAATAATTCATGAACACAATGGGTAAAACTGAGTGTTATTAGTAAAGAAAGCACAATCTGCAGCTGTGAGAGTTTTTTCTTGGAAGAAAGCCTTCTTTTGTAGAGACTGGTTGAAGGAGTCGCAATGATGGGGCACGAGAAGGTCTCTTTTTTGAGGGAGAATTTTTCCTTCCCCGAACCCTTTTCTCTGCGCAAGAGGGTACTGGAGTGGGTGGAAACGATGAGAGTAAAGCACCTACCCTATGGACGATATAAAATGAGTTCCTCTACCCGGCCATATCTTCTTTCATCCTGTTATGCAGCTTTTATCAGGGAGCTATATAGTGATCTGACAAATCTTAGTACTCGGCAGCGCAAAGAATGGGTAGACTATATTAATGGCTGTCAGGATAAGGGAACAGGTCTTTTTTGCGATCCAGAAATGCAGCCAGGACATGTCAAAAATCACAGTTGGGAGTATCTTTCCCTTCAATCAACTACCTTTTGCCTCTCCGCTCTTTCTGCTCTGCAAGGCACCAATAGATATCCCCTACACTATGATGGGAGATGGTATGATCCTTTCGGTATTGTTCAGTGGCTTAAGGAGAGGGATTGGTCAAATGCGTGGATGGAGACGAATACCGTTATGTTTTTGGGCATTTTGCTCATCCGTGAATTTAGTCAACATCGGACCATCAAAGCAAAAAAGGTATTGGGAAAAATGCTCGAGTGGCTGGATCAGTTCCAGGACCCTGGCACGGGCTACTGGGGAACTAGGGAAGGGGCGAGTCTCCTGAATGGTATGGCCGGAGCATACCATCTTTATCTTCTCTATTATTACCTGGATCGTCCCCTGAAATATCTGGACAAAATCATAGACTCCACATTGTCACTGCAGCAGGAAGATGGCCTTTTCTCTCCTCGGGGAGGAGGAGGTGCCTGCGAAGATATTGATGCCATTGATACTTTGGTGAATGCCTATCAGCGTACTACTTACCGCAGGGCCGATATAGTGAGGGCCCTAACGAGAGCTCTTCCTGCCCTCCTCGCGTCTCAAAACGAGGATGGCGGTTTCGTTTACGCCCGACGCAGACGATTTCACCTTAAGGAGTGGGTGAACTTCTTCACGTTTATGAAGGAAGACCATTGGACCTTTAAATGGCGTCTCAGGCTCATGGGCGCCGTTCTGAAAGATCAGTTCATTCCGGGAAAGGGACTGAGGAATACCGAATGGCCGAGAATGACTGTCCCGGTGAGAGAAAGTGACATGTTTGGAACCTGGTTCAGGAGTTTGGCCATCGCCGAAATTTCTCAGATCCTTTCTGAGTTACCATATGCTTCCCTTGAGTGGACCTTCAGAGATAGTCCAGGCCTGGGGTGGTTTCAGTTAATGAAAAGGTGAGATCTCAATTGGGTCAAAATAAGGAGGAAATCTATGATCTCTGAGCATCACAAAGACACGGAGATGTTAGGGACAGGTCCCCTGGATAGTTTTTGGAAGTATGTTGCTCGCACCACTGGAGAACGTTCTCTGGGCAAGTTTCTCTGGAGGGGCTTCATATTGACTTTGTTTTCAAATTTCCCCACCGTGGCTGGATCATATTTGAGAGGATCGGTCTACCGGTCTCTCTTGCACAGAATCGGCTCTAATTGTTTTATTGAAAAGGATGTACACATTCGTATTCCTCAAAAGATTTCTTTAGGGAACAGAGTCTGCATAGGTGAGGGCTGCTACTTGAATCCTCAGGCAGGTAGAATTGAGATAGGGGACAATGTTAACATTGGTCGAAGGTGCATTCTTCGGGGAGATATACATATCGGTGAGTGGGTGGAAATAAGTGAGAATGTCTATCTTCACGGTGATGGGGGCCTTGAAATTGGCAAGCATGCTCACATTACCCAGGGAACCCAGATCATTACTGGAAACCATATCTTCAAGGATCCCACCAGGCCAATTATGACTCAAGGTGCAGTTCTGGGGAAAGTAGAGATCGGTGAGGACGTCTTCCTGGGGACTAATAGCATCCTGCTTATGGGGGTGAAGGTCGGAAAGGGGTCGGTGGTAGGAGCCGGAGCGATAGTTACCAAGGATATACCTGAGTATAGCATTTCGGTGGGGGTTCCTGCAAAGGTCATAGGAAAAAGAGAATAGTTCTCTCAGAATCAAGGTAATTAAATGATTCCTAAGGTTGACGGTCTAATAAAACATAGTGGTATTATGTTAATAGCTATGGCGATTGCTAATACTTCCCTTTTGTTCTTTCACATTTATATGAGTAGAACTCTGGGCCCAGCCGGCTTTGGAATTTTGGCATCTTTTTTGTCGATTTGCTTTATCATTGAACTACCCATTAGTACTATTCAGACCGTAGTGGCTAAATATGTTTCTAATTTCAAGATCCACAACCAATATGAGCTGATTCGCCTCCTTTTCTTTCGTTCTTTAAAAAGGTTACTACCTTACGGTGGCTTGGGATTCATTGTATTTTTCCTGAGTAGCGGTTACATCAGTGCATTTCTAAAGATTCCCTCACGAACGCCGGTGATCTTCCTGGGCATTGTTCTTTTTCTTTTACTCATTATTCCCGTTCCGCGGGGAACACTCCAGGGCTTACAGAAGTTTGGTTATTTGGGAGCAAACCTGTCCATAGATGCTACCCTCCGATTGTTGTTCGGCTTTTGTCTAGTTAGTCTGGGGATGGGGATAAACGGTGCTTTGGGGGGTATTGCCTTAGCTATTGGGGTAGCTCTTTTGGCTGCCTTTACGCCGCTAAGATCTTTATTTAAACAGCGAAGATCGACCGACAATAAGATAAATTCATCTGAAATCTACGCCTTTTTTTGGCCGGTTGGACTAGCTCTTTTGTTTTTTGCCATACTGACCAATGTCGATGTCATCGTGGTTAAGCATTTCTTTAGTCCCTTAGAGGCGGGATATTACGCAGTTCTTTCTATCGTGGGGCGAGGATTTTTGTCGGTGGCATTAGCGGTTTCCATGGCCATGTTTCCCAGAGTCTCTGAATTACACGAGTTAAATCAGGATTCTTCTTTAACTTTGAAACAGAGTTTGTTTGTTTGTATTTTTCTTTTCGCTCTGGGTATCCTCATTTGTCTCCTCTTCCCTCGGTTTATTATTCTTACACTCTTTGGACGTAAATACCTTATTATTTCTTCTTTATTAGGATTATTTGGGATTGCTATAACTCCTCTAGCTTTAACCAATATTCTCATTAACTATTATTTGGCTAGGCATTCTACAAATTTTTTGTATCCCCTTTTCGCCGGAGTAATATTGTACTTGACATTGTTAACATTATTCCATAGTTCCTTGAAACAGGTTATCCTTGTTCTGGGAACCAGCGGTTCTTCGGTATTTTTGCTAAATCTGGGATTGTTTCTTTTCCAGGTCAAACGCAGCAAAATGGATGAAGCTTAGGAGTTTCCGGGATGCCCGGAAGTTTTAATCTGATATTTTCGATAAAGAACTTTGAATGTAATGAGTTCTTGAAGGATGATGACACCCTTATTCTTTCTACCCTGTAGGCTAGTGAAGATTAAAGTAAGAGATAAAAATGAGTGCTAAACTTGCCATTGATGGTGGCAAACCAGTGAGAAAGAAATTCTTAATCTTTGGAAGTCCTCAGATTTTAGATGTGGAAATTGAAGAAGTTTCCCATACTTTAAGATCCGGGTGGCTTAGTACAGGACCGAAAACTCACCAATTCGAGAAAAGATTCGGTGAATACGTGGGAAGCAGATACGCTTTAGGTCTTAGTTCATGTACTGCTGGATTGTACCTGGCACTGGAGGTTGTGGGAGTAGATGCCAGGAGTGAGGTTATTACTACACCTATGACATTCCCTTCCACGGCCAATGTTATTGTCCATCACCGAGCGAAACCTATTTTTGTAGACATTGAGAAGGAGACTATGAATATTGACCCAGAGAAGATCGAGAGTAAAATCACCCCAAAAACAAAGGTAATTGTTCCGGTTCATCTTGCCGGTCGTCCCTGTAAGATGGACAAAATAATGGAGATCGCTGAAAGAAAACACCTATATGTTATAGAGGACGCAGCTCATGCTATAGAAACTAAATACAGGTCTCAGAAGGTCGGTATCATTGGGGATGTTACTGTCTTCAGTTTTTATGTAACTAAGAACCTGGTTACCGGGGAAGGAGGAATGGCTACCACCGATAATACCGAGTGGGCTGAGGAGATGCGGGTAAAGAGTCTGCATGGGATAAGTACTAGTGCCTGGAAAAGATATTCCAGTGAGGGATTTCAACCATACGAGACTATCTGCCCTGGATACAAATTTAATATGACCGATATTCAGGCTTCGCTGGGACTACATCAACTGAAGAGGTTGGAAGATAACCTGAAGATAAGAGAAAGACACTGGAGAAGGTATAATGAGGCTTTTTCCCGAATCCCGGAGATCAGCATCCCCATTGAGGAGGATAATATCCGACATGCCAGGCACCTTTACACAATTTTATTAAGTTTAGAGAGACTAAATATAAGCCGAAATAGATTCATTATCGCCCTGAAAGCAGAGAATATTGGAACTGGCGTTCATTTTACTGCCCTTCACCTACATCCTTATTACAAAAATACCTTTGGATTTAGACAAGGAGACTTTCCCAATGCTGAATATATTTCTGATAGAACTGTTTCTCTACCTATGTCGCCTAAACTGACCGAAAAAGATGTGGATGATGTGATTGCGGCAGTTAAAAAGGTTATCGACCATTTTAAAAGGTAAAATAAATCTTTTCCTCTTCGCTCTTTTCTTGAGAGGATCTTCGAGATGTTGGAGAAAAGAAAAATAGATAAAAATATTTCATTCTTCTTCCCTGCCTTCAATGACGAAGGGACAGTGGAGAAAATGGTAGTAGATGCAATTAAAGTGTTAGAGTCTGTGGCTAAAGACTACGAAATTATCATAGTTGACGATGGCAGTTTTGATGGAACGGGAAAAGTCGCTGATGAGATGGCCCAAAGGTATCCTAAAGTGAAGGTCGTTCATCATTTATATAATATTGGTTATGGAGCTGCGCTCAAAACAGGTTTTGCCACTTCTAAATATGGACTAATTTTTTATACCGATGGGGATCATCAGTTTGATCCTGCAGAGTTAACGAGACTTCTACCTTTCATCGGTGATTACGACATCGTCTCAGGATATCGAGCAAAAAGGGCAGATACTTTGAGCCGGAGAGTATTTTCAAAGTTATACAACTTTATTATACTCATATCACTGGGAGTTAGACTGAGAGATGTTGACTGTGCCTTCAAACTTATAAAAAAGAAGGTAGTACAGACCTCGGGTCAATATATAAATAATGGAGCTTTTATTTGTGCTGAGCTTTTTTTTAGAGCTCTTCAACAAGGATATAAGGTTAAACAGATTCCAGTGCATCACTATGCAAGAGAGTATGGTAAGTCTTCCTCTTTCAGCCTGTTTTTTCTTCTTAGATCAGCTGTTGAACTCTCAGAGACAGCGTGGGAATTGAGGTTAAAGGAAAAAGTGCATGCTTTTAGACGAAATTTGCAGAGGAAGCTATTTTTCAGAAAGTTGTGGAGTCATAGTCGCATGAGACGGGGCAAATCAAAAAAAGAAAAATAGGGGAGAAGTGGTAGCGAGGAAATGTGGAGACCAAGGACTGCAAGAAAGGACATGTATGAAAGATGAAGGTTTCAGTGGTGATCCCTGCTTATGATGCTGTGAGGACGATAGACTCTTGCCTTAGCAGCATTTTAAATCAGAAGTTTTCTGATTACGAAGTTATTGTGGTTGATGGTGGCTCGACGAATGGTACAATAGAGCGAATTAAGAATTATCCTGTGAAATTAGTGAGCCAATCAAAACCGGGACTTGCCGCTGCCAGAAATATGGGAGTAGATGTGAGCAAAGGGGATATTATTATCTTTTTGGACGGTGACTGTATTGTTGAACCAGATCTCATCAGCAATATGGTGAAACCGTTGGAGAATTCAAAAATCGGAATGACTCAAGGTTATATTGACATAGCTAACCCCGACAGTCTAATTGCTCGTCTTCTCTTTATAAAAGCTAGAGATGTTTTTCGAAAATTGAAATACTTGGACTTTATCTGGACTGGTTGTGTCGCTATTAAGAAGCAGTTTTTCCAAAAGGTAGGAAAATTTAACGAGTCACTCAAATTTATGGAAGACGATGAGCTGGCTTATCGAATATTGGATGAGGGTTATAGAATATACTTGGTCAAGAAGGCCAGATTTCTACATTACTTCCCGGAGTCACTCTGGAAACACTTAAAAAGACAGACGGCCACAGCAAGATGGATGGTTCGATTAGTGAGAACTTCTGGGCGTCTTACCAGCCAACACGGAAATCTGACTGAATATTTCAAACTCCTCATTCATGGTTTGATGTTATTAGCCTTGCCTTTAATCCTTTGGACGCCTCTTCCTTTCATAATTCTTTTTACTTTGTCCCTGGCAAGTCATCTGAGAGTTGCTTATTGGGCTATGAAAAATGACCTGAGACATATTCTTATTATTCCTTTTGAATTTCTTACCAAACTATCCTGGGTCGCTGGATCAATTGCGGGATTAACAGATATTATCTTGAAAAAGCCAGAGATAGAGCCCTTAAATCAAAGGATTTCTTTATTATAAACTATGAATGGGAAATTGATTAGATTTCTTAATAATCAGGAGTTACTGGTTCTGGTTTGCTTAGTGGTGATTTCATTTCTTATTGGGCTTACCTCGTTGCACTTTTTCCATTTTGTTGGCTCAGACGGAGGTGGAGATGGTGTTGGCTATGCTCTGGTGGGCAAGAATCTTTTTTCGGGAAAGGGTCTTTCCTTACGGGGAGGCCCGGAGTTAATTCATCCGCCCTTTTATCCTATTCTCATCGGGCTCTTCTGGTTCTTCACTAGCAATTTAGAATATTCTGGCCAAATGGTTTCAATCATTGCTACCGCTCTTCTGGTCATTCCTATCTACTACCTGGCAAAACAAATGTACGGGAGGAAAGTGGCATTAGTATGCGCTGGTTTTACCATAGTTTTTCCACCTCTGGTGTACGGGTCAACAGAAATTCGCTGTGAGCCTTTGTATACATTATTATTGATAAGTTCTGTTGCCCTTAACTGGCAAACATTGCGCAGTACCAATATTTTCTGGGCTTCTTTAACGGGTATAATGATTGGGCTGGCTTACCTTACTCATTCTATGGGTATTATATTTATACCTATCTTTATAGTTTTCCTCTTGTTCTCAAAGTTTTTTGTCTCCAGGCCCACTAAAAAACGGATTTTAGCGAAGATCGTTCTTCTATTAGCAAGCTTCGTTATAGTTTCGTTGCCTTATTGGGTTTTCTTACACCGACATACTGGAAAATGGCTTATTAGTGGTAATACCGCTTATATTCAATTCTCTGAGGCGCACCTATCAGGTGGTAATCTAGAGAAAGATAGCTTCATATTCTCTGAAGAACCATCCTGGGTAAAGTACAAGAGCTCCAGATTTTCTCAGTCCGGGGGAGGGGTGATTAGATTCGCCATTGCTCATCCGGAAAGACTATTCCGTGTCGTTATAAAAAATTTTTTCAGCATATACCCCAAAATAGTCGAAAACGCTGAACGATTAAGAGTTTCTTCCTCCATAGTAAAAACTTCGCTGCTATTCATGTTATCGGTTATACTGGTCGGGTTATTCAAGAGTGTTTGGGATAGGAGATTCACTGGCAAGGAGTTTTATCTAATGGTTATTTTGCTTTCTGCCTCAGCCTTTCTTCTTTTTCATATTGAGCCTAGATATTTTTTCCCTTATCTACCTATTCTGATTCTGGGCCTGGCAAAAGTAACAGTTGAAATTGAAAGCTGGTTAGGACGGAAGTTTTCGAATTCAAACAGGATTACCTCTCCTCTTTGGGGATTCATAATTCCAGGGATACTCATCTTGGGGATGAGTATCCCTTCAGCCCATCTGATTTTAAAGAAAAAAAGTATAGTACCTTACGAATATAAAATTATGGGTCAATGGATGAAGGAGAATATAGAGAATATTTCAAATAGCCTGGTAATGTCGAGAAAGGCGGGGGTGCCCTTTTATGCTGGATCCAAATGGAATCCACTATATTACGGTGAATACGCAGAATTGATTAAATATGCAAGGTCAAAAAGAATTGATTATCTGGTGATCGATGAATACATAATCCCCCGGCTGCGGCCTCGCCTTACCTTTCTACTTGACCCAGGCAAAGATCATCAGGGATTGGAAGTAGTACACGTGATCCAATACCGAGGAAGAAAAATAATACTCTACCGTCTCAGCAGGAGTCAATGAGAAATTTTTCATCGAGGATTGCTTTGGTGATAGCACTTATGGCTATTTTTGGGTTAACAGACTGGTCTAATCACTCGGCCTTAGCCATGAATTTACCAAAGAGACTGGCAGGAAAAGAGTATCACCCTAAGATGGAGAGTGTACTGGGAATGCTGAGAGAGAAATACATTGAGGGTAGGGCAGTGGCGGAGACTTTTTCCCGTAAGAGACAGATTCCCTTTCATGATGATGAAATCACTGTTGTCTTGGTACCGCCGGAAAATGAAGACTCTTCATTTATTGATCAGGCAGGTTTGCGCTCGTGGGGAGCTAAAGTTGAGGCTGTCTCTCCTCATTTGTTGAGGGCGAGTGTTCCTGTGTCTAACCTCGATAAGATTGCCGACAAAGTTGCTGGCATCTCATACATAAGATTACCTCTTACTCCTCTTCCTGCCGAAGTGAGAAGTGAAGGAGTTGAACTAATCAACGCTTTAGCATATCAAAACTCTAGCTATCAGGGTCAAAATACTAAAGTGGCTATTATTGATCTTGGATTTGAGAGATTAACAGCCGCCCAAGCCAACGGGGATATACCCTATACCATTATAGGCAAGGATTTTACAGGGGGAGGACTGAGCAATGGGACCACCCATGGGACCGATATGGCTGAGATCGTACATGATGTTGCCCCTGAAGCCCAGCTCTACCTTATTAAGATAGCCGATGAGGTTGATCTTGAAAATGCTAAAGATTACTGTGTTTCTGAAGGTGTGGATATTATTAATCATTCCTGGGGCTGGTTTAATACAAACTTTACCGATGGAACCGGGTTGGTCTGTAGTATTGCTGATGATGCCCGATCCAGAGGTATTCTCTGGGTTAATGCTGCCGGCAACTGGGCAGAGAAACATTATCAGGGATTGTTCACCGATGGTGATAATGATAATTGGCATGATTTTAGTCCGGGAGACCAGACAAACATTATCCAGACATCTAGCGGAGAGGACATTTACATATACCTTACCTGGAATGATTGGCCTACCACTAGCCAGGATTACGATCTTTATTTATTTGTTTTGTTGCGTTCGGATCTTGTGCCTATAGCTGATTCAACCAATAGACAGACCGGCACTCAACCCCCTGCGGAAAGCATCGTCCTCCAGAATGCTTCACCCAACACTTACTATATAGCTATTTACAGATATAATGCTACCGAGGATAAAGAGTTGAAGATCTTTAGCTTTTCTCACTCTTTACAATATCAAACACCGGCCCATAGTCTTTCGGCACCTGCTGATGCCGCAGGAGTCGTAGCTGTAGCTGCCATTGATCAGGCCAATTGGCAGACTGGCCCCCAGGAGGATTATAGTTCCCAGGGCCCTACCACCGACGGAAGGACTAAGCCTGACATAAGCGGCCCTACCAACGTTGCTACTTTTACTTCTGGCCGGCAAGGGGGGACATCCGGTGCCACGCCTCATGTGACCGGTGCCGCTTCTTTGTTACTGTCCAGGTATCCAGGGGTTGCCTCAGATCAAATAGAGGTAATTTTGGAGAGGTGCGCCGTCGACATGGGTAATCCAGGTAAGGATAGCATCTACGGTTCGGGGCGGCTAAATTTATCCCTTAACACGCCTCCAATCCTCTCCTGGACCGGGGAACCCAATTATGTCTCGGATGGATTGAATCCAGATAGGGGGAATACTTCTACACAATTTATCTATCGGGTAATGTACACTGATCTGGACAACGATGCTCCCAAAAATGATTATCCCAAGGTTCATATTTTGAAGGAAGGATCGGAGATCTCGGATAGTCCCCTCGCTATGGATGAGGTAGATACCGGGGATACTACCTATACTGATGGGAAGCTTTATACTTATACCAAGACTGACTTAGCTACGGGCATGGACTACAGTTATTACTTTGAGGCTAAAGATCAGAGCAATGCAAAAGCGGGTGGTGCGCCAACAATCGAGACAAGCGGGCCTGACAGAGTCCTCTCTGCAAATTTGTTAAGTTTGATAGTCTACCCTAATCCATTTAGTCCAGCAAAGGGGCATACCCAAATTATCTTTGATAGGTTAACGCCTGATGCAACTATTCGCATCTTCAATCTCTCTGGTGAAGAGGTCTTCAGGGAGGATGTGAGTTGGCAGATAAGTTGGCCCTGGAATGTGGAGAATAACCAGGGAGAGACTGTGGCTAAGGGTATTTATATCTATTTGGTTACCAATAGTGTGGGGGAGAAGAAGATAGGAAAGATCGCTGTGATTAAATAGATAGATATGGGGGAAACAGAGTGGATAAAGAAATTTCAGTAGTTATTCCCGTTTGCGATGAGGGAATAAGTCTTCCCGAGTTATACACCCGGTTAAAATCTATGATGAACAGTCTGGGTAAGACCTATGAGGTGATCTTTGTCGATGATGGTAGCCAGGATAATTCATTCGCTATCATAGAGGAGTTTTATAATAAGGAGAAAACAGTAAAGGGTATTCGCTTTAAGAAAAACTTTGGCAAAGCGGCCGCACTTTCTGCCGGGTTTAAATATGCTAGGGGTAAGGTAATCATAACCATGGATGCTGACCTTCAAGATGATCCAGGGGAGATTCCCAATTTTCTTCACAAGCTTGATGAGGGATATGATTTAGTTACGGGCTGGAGGTTTAAAAGAGCCGACCCCATTTCAAAAACTCTGCCTTCCAGACTATTTAACCGTTTAACTTCTCTATTAACCGGAGCCGGTATTCACGACTTTAATTGTGGATTTAAAGCTTACCGGAAGGAAACTGTCGAAGATATTGATATTTACGGTGAACTGCACAGATATATTCCCGTTCTTGCTCGCTGGAGAGGTTACAAGATTGGTGAGATTAAGGTAAGACATCATCCACGGAGGCACGGTAAGTCTAAATATGGTGCTGAAAGACTTTTGAGAGGGCTGACGGATTTATTCACCGTTATCTTTCTAATCAGATATGTGGAAAGACCGTTTCATCTATTCGGGGTGATTGGGTTGTTGGTATTTTCGGCGGGATTTGTTATTAATATTTATTTAGCCATGCTCTGGATAATACTTAAGCAGGGAATTGGATCTAGACCTTTGCTCATCTTGGGGATGTTGTTAATGTTAATTGGCTTTCAGATCATATCTACCGGGTTGATCGGCGAGATAATAGTCAGTACGAGATCCAAGGATAATCAGGGTTACACTATTGACAAGGTGCTTGAATAGACCTTGACGATTTTTCCACTCTCTGGTGAAAGTGGTCAGTGAAAAAGGAGATAAGTAGTATAAGGGAGAAGGTAGTGTGCGATTTTCAAATTCAACCAAGCGCCTCTTTGTGAAAGTTCGGTTTCTGGTAATGGTGGTAGGGGTTATTCTCTGGGTTGCCACTGGTAATATCGCCCGAATAGGTAGAGGGGTGATTTCATTGTGGCAACCTATCCTGAAATATCCTTTCGCTTCTTATGATCAGAAAATGGCGGCAAAATGGGGCTACTACAATCTTTTAAAACTTGTAAAAGACCATACTCCACCGGAGGCGGTCATAATGCATCCATCTCCGGAAGTATTTTGGCTAAATGTGGGAAACTCATCGCTTCTTCAGTACTTTCTTTACCCAAGGGGACTGCGGGGGGGATCTCGGGATACAACCAACCGTGATAAAACCATTACCCATGTGTTGGTCGCTTGGGGAGAGGGTAGGGCTAAAGATCAAAGACTATATGGATGGCCAAAATTTCCGGTTAACGTGAGGAAATTTTACCATCTGCCATCCAAAAGGCAATTTTTGATAAATGGGCTTGATGTTGCCACCAAAGGGTCAGACCAAAAGTCGGCCCATTCGAAGGAGCTTTTAAAAAACTACGTATTTGACTCCCAAAGGGAAGTCAATGATCATCATCTGGTGAAAGTTAATAATCACTACATAGAGTATATTGAACTCACCTATAGTTTCAACCAATACGATTATTGGACCAAAAATATCCATACGCCGCTTACTAGTGAGACAGTGATTAAAGCACAGGTGAAAGCAAATATTAAACACAGTGTTAATTTCATAGCAGAGGTTACATACCATAATGGTAAGCGGAGCATTTTTGGATCCGGGCCTAACAGAGAAATAGGCTCTTGGGAGTTTCTATTGATTGATGATCTTTGTCAAAGAGCCAAAAAATACGGTCTTGCAAGGGGTTGGGACACCAAGAAAATGTGGATTAGCAGAATTGGGGTGAATACCGGTCTTCCTCTGGAGATGCCATATCTTGAAAAGTGGGGTATCATAGAACTTGAAAAAGGAGAGAAAGTGGAAAATGGGGAGTTAGCCGGTGAGATTGACAATGCTTCAACTTTTCTGAGAAAGGGAAATTTTTATAGGACGAGGAATCAGATAAGGGAAGCTATAGCGAACTACAAACTGGCAGCTCTCCTTGAGCCGTGGAATGGCTGGGTTTATTATTGTTTGGGAGACATCTATAGGCAGGAGGGCAACCAGCCTGAAGCAATCGCTCAGTATAGAGAAGCGATCAGGCTTGAGCCTGATATTGCTTGGTTCTATTTAGCTCTGGGGGAGGTCTATAAAGAGCGAAATGAGACTGATTTAGCCAGAAAGAATTTTGAGAAAGTTCTGAACCTGGATCCATTAAATGGTTGGGCTCGTGTAGCCCTTGAGGAACTAGATAAAAAGCAAACTTAAAAACCCAGGGAGGAAAAGTTGAAAAGAGCGTTGATAACAGGAACCACTGGTCAAGATGGCTCATATCTAGCAAAGTTTTTGTTGGGTAAAGGTTATAAGGTTTATGGAACATACCGCAGGCTAAGTACTCCGAATTTTTGGAGATTGCAATACCTTGGCATTTTTGAGAAAATTAACCTAATCCCGGCTGATTTAGCAGATATGTCTTCCATTGTTGAGGCAATCAGGATGACTCAGCCTGAAGAGATATATCACTTGGCGGCGCAAAGTTTTGTGGGGGCCTCTTTTGAGCAACCTTTAGGAAGTGGTGAGATTACCGGCTTAGGAGTTACTCGGGTCTTAGAGGCAATAAGACAAGTTAATCCAGAAATCAAGTTTTATCAGGCTTCCACCAGTGAGTTATACGGAGATAACGCCCATACCCCTCAGAATGAAAGTACTCCTTTCCAGCCGTCCTCTCCTTATGCGGCAGCTAAATTGTACGGCTACTCAATAACCCGGATATATAGGGAGGGCTATGGGATGTTTGCCTGTAATGGGATTCTTTTTAACCACGAGTCACCCCTAAGAGGTTTAGAATTTGTAACCAGAAAAATCTCTAATACCGCGGCAAAGATTTTCTTAGGCTTAGAGAAGGAATTAAAATTGGGGAATCTGGAGACTAAGAGAGATTGGGGTTATGCTCCTGAATATATAGCATCAATGTGGTTGATGTTGCAGCAAGAAAGATCCGATGATTATGTAATTGCCACCAATGAGACCCACTCGGTAGGAGAATTTCTCCAGGAAGCATTCAATATCTTAGACTTAGACTGGCGAAGATATGTTAAAGAGGATAAAAGATTCTTTAGGCCTTTGGATGTGAGTTTACTCCAGGGAGATTACTCAAAAGCAAAGGAGAGACTGGGCTGGGAGCCAAAGGTAAAGTTTCAAAAGTTGGTGAAAATAATGGTTGAAGAAGATCTTGAACGATGGAAAAGATGGCAAAATGGAGAAAGGTTTCCTTGGGATGCGGCTAATTATCCAAGCGAAGCAAATATATTGACCAGGGGCCCCAGAATCTAATACGGTGCTCACCAATATTAAGGAGTGAAATTTCAAGAGCTACGGCAAAGTAAAATGTTTCTGGTAGGACTAGTAGTTCCCACTGTACTCGGCTTTGTTATAACTCTCCTAATCAGCCCCCAGATCAAATTCTGGGAATGTCTTGCTTTGAGTTATGGTTTGGGTTTTGCCTTTTTAACCCTGGCTATGTTTTTCCTGAACGTAGTTGGAATTAAGTTTTCCTTGCTAAATACTCTTATTCTTGTGGGCGGAATATTCTTTGTTCTCCTTGGGTATCTCATAAAAAAAAACTGGACTGCTGGCTTTTCACTAAGGAAAATCCAGCTTTTCCGAAGGATAAAGGAAGCTGTTGGCTCTCTTTCAATCTTTGAAAAAATTATAGTTTCACTCTTATGCTTCTTTATCTTTTCTAATATAGTGATTGGCGTTTACTGGCCTGTTTACTGGTCTGATGCCTTAACAGTCTATGATTTTAGGGCGAGGCTTCTTGCCCGGACTCTGTTCTTTCCCCAGGCAGCTTCCCTGAACATAGAGTACCCAGGAGCGGTTTTCTCCTATCCTCCTATGACTTCTCTGGTGCATACCTGGTTATATCTTTGGGGTTGGGCTAATCCTAAGATTTTCTATCCCTTACTTCTTATTTCTTTAGCTACCATCTTTTATTATTCCTTAAAGGATTATAGCCCTCGCTACCACTGCCTGATATTTACCTTGATTTTAGTAACCGTTCCTCACCTATTTTCTCATGCAACCTGTGCTTATACCAATTTTCCCTTTACTTTTTATTTTAGTGTGGCGAGTTTATACCTTTACCGCTGGATGACTCAAGAGAAAAGGGGCTTTTTAGTTCTAGCAGGGATTTTTTTGGGATTGAGTTCCTGGGTGAGATATGAATCAGAGATATTTTTCTCAGGATATTTGGCCGTTTTAGTGGTCTTCAGTCTTTCTCGAAAGCGTTATTTCGCTCCTTTTTTGTTTGCTCTTCTCTATTTTGCCATTCAACCCCTATGGAAGATCTATTTTCAACACGTCTTGCACCTTGGTATTTCCCCTGGTATAACATCCAGGATTTCTACTAGTATGGACATGTCTGGCAACTTGCTTGATTTTATGCGATGGAAAGAGGTCATGCTGTTTTTATGGGAGTGGGTGGGTTACTTCCAAGTGGCTTTTGCTATGCTCATTTTAGCTAGCTTGCTCTATGTTGACAGGCTACGAAAACATCGTTTTTTATTTCTGATGATTGCTTTAAACCTAATTCTATTCGTAGTAGCAACCTACATATATTCACTAACTGCACCGGGCTGGAACAGCTCCGGGACTGGGGGGTCTGTCAGGCGTTTATTCATCATGTTTTTACCGATTATCTGGTATTTCATCGCCTTGATAACCGCCGAGCCTGGTTATCTAAAAAGCGAGGCTTCTAGAGAAGGCGAGGTAAGGAAAAGGTCACAAGCCCCTTTTCATAAACTTCTTTGATTGTATGGCTAAAGGGGATGAGGTAAAGGAGTTGAGGTCTTAGAATGCGAAGGAAGGGGATTTAATTCAACTGTCCTTGCAAGCGATATTCTATCCAGTTACACAAGAATTGCTGGGGTTGTAGAGGAGTTAATGTGATGAGAGTTCTTTATATATGTTCATCTATACCCAGTAGAGGAATTCAGTATTATGCTAGTCTGCTTCCGGAGGCGATGAGCAGATTAGGTGTTGAGCCTATCATCTTATCAGGGCCAGGCGAAGAGGATCCAGGAGTTCGTAAGAGACTGCATTCTACTGGATTAGAGGTGATTGATCTTCAGAGCCTGCAGAACGTGGGGGTAAAGGCGTCTTTCAAAAGCGCGCGAGATCTTGCCCGGATTTTTCAAAAATGGTCCATAGACATAATACACGTATTTGGATTTAGAGCAGCTTGGCGTAGTCTAATGGTTCAATTAGTTTCTCGCCATCGTTCCTCTATACCCATTGTTATCACACTAACTTGGATAAGAAATGGTGAGCTTGGGGAGTGGCTGACTCGTGCCATATGCAGTCAGATATACAACTGCACCAATTGCACTGTGTGTTTGCTTTCTACCTTAGAATTCAAGAAAATGAGATCCGCAGGGCTTAAGCGCCGTAATGCTCTTATGATTCCTTTTTACATAGATTACAGGAAATTTCACGCTCTTTATCATCAATATAAAAGTACCATACTGCCTTTTTACCAATCATTAGAGGGGCGATTCCCTGTGGTCTATCCGGCACGCTTTCGTCCGCTAAAAGGACACGAATGCCTACTCCGTGCAGCTAGATTGGTGGTGAAGCGGTTCCCAGAGTGCATTTTTGTTCTCGCTGGAGAAGGCTCCGTACTTGGGCGCATGCGTTTGCTGGCTGCCGACCTGGGCATCGCCGATCACATATTATTTGTCGGGAGAATACGAGTAGAGCAAGTACCAGCGCTTCTGCACCGTTGCAGAATTGGAGTCGTCCCTTCCCTTTCTGAAACTTTCAGCAGCGTCATCGCCGAATATTTGCTTGCAGACCTTCCCGTTGTTTCAACAGATGTAGGTTTTGCTTTGGATCTAGCACAGGTTGGAGGAGTGATGATGGTGCCAAAGTCCGATTTTGAAGCTATGGCAGAAGCTATCATACAGCTTATAGAAGATGAGAACCTACGAAAACAGATTGCCGAGCGAGGGAAGCGGTTTGTTTTGGAGCAATGTGAGATAAACAAGATAGCGAGAAAGTACAAAGAGGTCTATGAGCGTTCCTTATCAAGATAGATAGCGAAGTGCCTGTTTTCTTTCATCTTTAGCCTGGAGAGGAAGAGTAACGATAAGGTAAGACCACTGGTGAAAATTAATACGTGAACCACTTGAAGCAAAGTTTGATGAAACAGCCCCAGCAAAACAATCTCGAGAAAAGTACATCCGAGAAGGACCTTGATAAATCGCATATCTTTGAGAGCCAGAAGATACGCCGTATATACCATAACTAGAGCAATAAAGCCCATGGCTATCCCAAAGGTTCCCAATAAGGGAGCTGCTGCTGAATATGCAGAGCCATATAAGGTGTTGATGATAAAAGAAGGGGATAGCCAGTAGGCTGCCAGGACAATGCCAGAAAACAAGATAACGTAAATTGAGCTCTTCTTCAAAATTGGTAGGGTATTTTCTCCTCTGGTGTGAAGCTCGGATACCAGGGGAAACATGGGGATAGTGAAGGCGGAGGAGACGAAGAACATAACTTTTCCTAAAACCGAGATCACAGTATAAACTCCTGCCTCTTCTGAGGTAAAGAAGTGCTTGACAAAGATGAGATCGACATTTGTCATGACAGCGAGGCAGACGGACATGGTTAAGGCAGGCAGGGAAAATTTGTAGATTCTGGAAACATCTATTGTCTCATTCCGTAGGTGAAACAAAAACCCCAAAGGTGTGAGTGTTAAAAGAATGGCGGCAAGATAGCCCAGGCCATAAGCAAGGATAGCCCCATTTACACCCAGACCCACGGAGACTAGTAGAACACCGAGGAGGAGACGGATAAGTGTCTCTAGACTTATGTTCAGGCCCAATTGACCGAACTTCTGTAATCCTCGTAGAACTCCACGGGGAATTGACAAAACTGCTGCGAATGCTAAAACAAGACCCATAAGAATGACCGGGAAAGGAGAAGGAATTCTTAAGAAATTGGCTATCAGCCAACTACTCAGGGATAATCCAATAAATATGAGAATGGTGTAGCGGAATAGTTTTCTCATACCGAAAAAAAGGAGGGAAGCTACTTTTCCGTATTCCTCTCTTGCTTTGAATTCAGAGGTGAATTTTGTAACTACGGTGGAGATGGCCCCTAAAGGAATGAAAAGGACATAAAATGCCGCCAGCAACGAACCTAATATTCCGTATCCTGCTGGTCCCAGGGATCGACCCATATATAGATGAAACAGATAGCCAAGTAGGTTTGCCACTATGGTGGCGCTAAACATAATGCCGCTATGTCTTGCAAGCCGATGAGGCATTTTATTCGGTCCGTATTGGAAAATATGCCACAATAGTTAATCGGTGTCAAAATTCGAATTCAAGTCTCGTCTGAGACGACTTTCTCTTTATCCGGCAGCTGGCCATGAATTTTAAGAGAGCTCTCTTCCAGGAGTTTTGACGATTATGGAAAAATGAAGATATCTATTGTCTTGGGGACTCGCCCTGAAATCATCAAAATGTCCTCTATTATAAAAGAATGCGAAAAACTAAAGCTAGATTACTTTATTTTGCATACAGGCCAGCACTACTCTTATGACATGGACAAGACCTTCTTTCGACAATTGGGACTGCCACAGGCAAAATATAACTTAGGAATCGGATCTGGCTCTCATGCTAGGCAAACTGGTAAGATGCTTATGGGATTGGAGTCGATATTGGAGGAAGAAAAACCCGATATAGTTCTGGTGGAAGGGGACACTAATACAGTCTTAGCTGGTGCTTTAGCAGCATCTAAGTTAGGTATAAAAGTTGGTCACGTTGAGGCTGGGCTGAGAAGTTTTGATAAAATAATGCCGGAGGAGATAAATAGAACCTTAACTGATCATTGCTCCGATTTTTTATTTGCTCCTACCCCAGAAGCAAAGCAAAATCTGGTGAAAGAAGGAATACCTCAAGAGATGATTTTTATTACTGGGAACACCATAGTAGATGCTGTTCATCTTTACTCTGAGTTATTAAAAGATACCGATTTAATTGACCAATTAGATTTAAGATATAGGGATTACATTTTGGTTACCATTCACAGACAGGAAAATGTTGATAATATGGAGAGATTTACCAGGATTTTACAGAGCTTAGAAAGGATTACGAAAGAATTTCATCTGCCATTAATCTGTCCCCTTCATCCTCGGTCGAAGAAAAAAATGAAAGAGTTCAAGATAGAGCCAAGGGCAGTAAGATTAATTGGTCCCATCGACTTTCTCTCATTCCTAAGGCTCGAGGCCGGAGCCAAACTAGTATTGACCGATTCTGGCGGTGTTCAGGAGGAAACCTGTATTTTAGGAGTTCCCTGTGTGACCTTAAGAGATAGCACTGAACGTCCAGAGACGTTGGATGTCGGTTCAAATGTATTGGCTGGAACAGACACCATGAAGATACTCGAGAGTGCAAGGCTAATGATAAACAAAAAACTTGGCTGGGAGAACCCATTTGGAGATGGAACGTCTGGGAGAAGGATCGTTAAAATATTAAAGGAGTATTTTAATGAGCTACTAAAATAGAAACTTAAGATTTGGAGGATGAGATATGGCAGGAAAAAAGGTGCTGGTCACCGGCGGCAAAGGATTTATTGGATCAAATCTCGTTCCGGACCTGCGAAAAAGGGGTCATGAAGTTTGGATTTGTGATTTGATGCATTCATCTGAAGATAAATATATAAGGTGTGACCTCGGTGAATATCGGCAAGTTGAAAAAATATTTGAAAGAGAGGACTATGATTATGTATATCATGCTGCGGCAGAGTATGGGCGCTGGAATGGAGAAGATTACTATGAGAACCTGTGGCTCACCAATGTGATTGGTACTAAGAACCTCATCAGGATTCAGGAAAGGAAAAAGTTTAGAATGATACTGTTTAGCAGTGCCGAGGTTTACGGAGATTACGACGGGGTAATGAAAGAAGATGTAATGGATAGCATCCCCATAAAACAGATGAATGACTACGCTATGACCAAATGGGTTAATGAGATGCAGGTATTAAACTCCTCGGCTATGTATGGGACAGAAACAGTAAGAGTTCGACTGGTTAATGCCTATGGACCTTATGAACATTATACTCCTTACCGCGGTGTGATTCCAAACTTTATCTACAAAGCTTTAATGAATATGCCCTACGCAGTCTATCTCAATCATAGGCGTATTTTTGATTATGTAGAAGATACCTCTCGAACCTTAGCTAACATAATTGATAATTTCATTTCGGGAGAAGTTTACAATATCGCCGGAAGAAAAGAGTGGGAATGTGAGATAAAGCACATCTCAGACCTTATCCTGGATTATCTGGATAAGGATGATTCCAGGGTGGAATATAAAAAAGCTGAGCCTTTCACTACCAGAGTTAAAAGAATTGATTCTTCCAAAGCGGCCAAGGATTTAGGACACGATCCTAGAATTCCCCTAGAAGAGGGAGTACCGAAAACTATTGAATGGATGAAGGCTCTCTATGGCCCAGGGGGGTAAATTATGGAAAAATATCTAAGAGAATATGCGGGTAAAAGAATATTGATTACCGGTGGCGCCGGGTGTATTGGGAGTAATTTAGCCTCTGCTTTATTGAAAGTCGGTGCCCAGAAGGTATCTATATTGGATGATCTTTCCTCTGCGGAAAGATGGAATGTACCTGAGGATCCCCGGGTGAATTTCATTCAGGGAAGTATCCTTGATGAAGAGTCCCTTAAAAGAGCTTTTTCGGATGAATGTGATTATGTATTTCATCTAGCGGCTCACTTTGCGAATCAGAACTCGGTTGATCATCCAGAAACCGATCTTATGGTCAACGGCCTGGGTACTTTAAAGGTATTGCAGTATTCCCGCCTGACTAAGTCTTCAAAGTTCGTTTTTGCCTCATCTGGATGTTCTGTTTATGGAAGTGTGGCTCCTCTTCCTTTAAGAGAAGATTTTGTATCTTTAAAACTCGATACTCCCTATCAAATCACTAAACTCTTGGGGGAGCTCTACTGCAATTTCTTTTATAGTTATTTTGGCCTGCCCGTAGTTATAGGCCGTTTCTTCAATGTTTATGGTCCCGGGGAAATTCCCGGAAGGTATAGAAACGTCATCCCCAATTTTATCTACCGGGCGAAGCTGGGGCAGGCCTTACCTATAACCGGATCCGGTAAAGAAACCAGAGACTTTACCTTTGTCGAAGATGTGGTTGATGGGGTCCTGCGACTGGGTGCGCTGCCCGAGGCTGTAGGGAAGGCCCTCAACTTAGCCTCGCAGACAGAAACTAAGATCATAGACTTAGCCAATATGATTAATGAGCTTACCGGAAATGACAAAGGAGTGGTATTTGTCAAAAGAAGAAGCTGGGATAAAATCATCAGAAGAAAAGCATCCATAGAGAAAGCTAGAAAAATTCTGGGATACAGTCCGAAAACGGAGATTAAAGACGGTATCCAAAAAACCATCGACTGGATTTCAGAGCATTGGGATAAAATAAAAGTAAGTGCAAAATTCTAGAGGCTATCGGGACATAAAATGAAGATTTTGGTGGTTCAGGAAACAGATTGGATTAAAAGAGGTCCACATCAACAGCACCATTTAATGGAGAGGCTCTCACTAAGAGGACACCAAATTCGGGTTATTGACTATGAGCTCTTGTGGAGAAAAGAGGCTGAGAAGAACTTATATTCGAAAAGGCGAGTTCTGGAGAGGGTCTCAAGGGTTCATAAGGAAGCTAATATTACTCTTCTTCGTCCAGCTATGGTAAAGATTCCGGGACTGGATTATCTTTCGCTGATTTTCTCACACAAAAAAGAAATTGCTCGACAAGTCAAAGAGTTCAGGCCTGTGGTAATTGTGGGGTTTGGCATTCTTAATACTTACATGGCTATGAAGCTGGCCAAGAAAAATGGTATCCCTTTCATATATTATCTGATAGATGTTCTGCATAGCGTTATTCCTGTTAGATATTTTCGGTGGGTGGCAAAAATACTGGAGAAAAAGACTCTCAAAAATTCACATAGAGTTATCGTAATAAACGATAAGCTTAAGGATTATGCTATTGGAATGGGTTCCCATTCTGATCGGACTTATTTGGTAAGGGCAGGAGTGGATCTTGAGTGTTTCAATCCGTATATTGATGGCAGCAGGGTAAGAAAGCAGTATAAAATTACAAAAAACGATTTTGTTCTCTTTTTTATGGGGTGGCTTTACGATTTTTCCGGATTGAAAGAAGTTGCTTTAGGTCTTGCCAAAATCAAAAACCAGGAATCTAACTTTAAACTATTGATAGTCGGAGAAGGCGATCTCTATTCTGAACTTAAAAAGATTCAACAAGAATACAATTTGCAAGATAAAATAATTCTCGCCGGTTGGCAGCCTTACGAGAAAATCCCGGAATTCTTGACAGCCTCTGACTTGTGCTTGTTTCCAGCTCATGACAATGAAGTAACGCATAATATTGTTCCCATAAAGATATACGAGTACATGGCAGCGGGTAAGCCAGTGATAGCCACGAGATTGCCTGGGGTAGTGAAGGAGTTCGGTAATAATAATGGGATTATCTATGTTGATGAACCAGGAGGGGTTGTAAAAAGAACAGTCAGGTTAATTAAGAATGGTGATCTGGCTGAACAGGGTTTAAGGGCAAAAGGGTTTGTTAAAAGATATAGCTGGGACAATATCACTCAGGATTTCGAGGCGATTTTAGAAAAAGCCTGTTTAAATTCAAGGAAAAAAGTAGAGTAAATGAGAAGTGAAGCAGACCTTTTTACTGCTTGGTGAGTCTTGAGCAGAGGGAGGTGAGATTGCCGAAAAAGGCTTGAGGGATGAGATTATTCTTTCTTAAGATCAAGAAATTTGGAGAGTTGATTTACCTGGCTGGCATTGTACCTTTGTGGTGGCTTATTTCGCTTTTGGGTATCCTGGCGGCTGGCTTTTTCGTCAGAGTATATGGGATAGACTTTGGACTGCCTTATATCTATCATCCAGATGAGCCCATGATAGCTGAGCGGGTTATCTCCATGCTTAAAAGTGGTAATCTTAATCCCGGTTGGTTTGGTTGGCCCAGTCTCTATATGTATATGCAGCTGCCTGTCTATGTGCTCCGTTTCTTCTACGGTGTTTCTAAAGGTGGGTCGGCCATCATAGAATCTTACCGGGCCGGTTATTATCTTTGGGGTAGATTTACCACCGCCTGCCTGGGAACCCTTACAGTTGCGCTAACCTACACCCTGGGAAAGAAACTGCTGGACAGAAAAACCGGTATTCTGGCAGCTCTTTTCCTGGCTTTTTCTTACCTTCATGTTTCCAGCTCCCATTATATTACTGATGATGTGCCGGTAACTTTCTTTGTGGTTTTAACAGTTTTGGTCTGCTTTTGGATTGTGGAAAAAGGAGAGATCAAATTTTACCTCTTAGCTGGTCTTCTGGCAGGTTTTGCTGTTGCTACCAAATACACAGGAGGCCTGGTCATTCTATGTATTTTCTTCGCCTATATTTTCAGGCTAATGAAGGGAAAGAAAGAATATGAGAGAATTCTTTATTCTCTCATTACTCTGGTATGTGGGTTTCTCATAGGTGTGCCCTACGCCATAAAAGAGATGCCCACTTTTCTGGGAAACGTAGCTGGGGAAATATATGAATATAGTACGTTAGGACATCTCAGCCAGGAAGGTACGGAAAATTGGTGGTACTACTCTAAGTATCTCTCGAGAGAAGGCTTGGGTAGGGGAATTTTTATCCTCTCCATGGCTGGCCTGGTTCTTGCTGCCTTGAAAAGCACTGAAAAAAGATTCTTATCTATACTTTTTCTGATAACTTATTTTCTTTG